>TARA_R110000765_G_scaffold343993_1_pt1 | contig 110019 bp, 101 predicted proteins | sample TARA_R110000765 | Tara Oceans TARA_R110000765 (sample SAMEA4398168) | marine metagenome | biome: Polar Biome; feature: [MES] marine water layer (ENVO:01000295) within the mesopelagic zone...; material: water (ENVO:00002006), including particulate matter (ENVO:01000060) such... | reverse complement strand
AGTGGTTCTATTTGCAAGCGGCCCAAGCCGCTGAAATGAAGTGAAATAGCCGCCCGTCGCTCCGAAGGAGCGCGGTATCATGTTGGCACGCCTTCGGCGTGACGGGTTCGACGGATTTTCCCGGTGCCTGCGGCGCATCTGTTTGAAATAGAACCACTATTTCTGCGCAGATGCTGCTTGTCAGCGGAAAAATCTGTCGAACTGACGGTGCAGGATTAATGGGTCCTGACCCTAGCGCCACCGCGCCCCCGTTACAGGGGCGCGATGTGTCACTGATGCGGGGTTATTCCGCCGCCTTGGCGTTGAACACGAACAGCGTTTCGCCGTTGATCTTGTAATCGTTGATCAAGGTCGCCGCACGTTCCGACACCAGCCACGCCTCAAGCTTGTCGACCAGTTCGGTTTTGACATGGGCGTGCTTTTCGGGGTTCACGGGGATATAGGCGTATTGGTTGAACAGCACCGGATCGCCTGCATACAGCAGTTCCAGATCGCCCTTGTTGCCAAAGTTCAGCCAGCTTGCGCGGTCCGACATGATATAGGCCGGAATGCCCGACGCGGTGTTCAGCGCAGCCCCCATGCCGGCACCGACGGCCTTGTACCAGTCACCAAAGCCCGTGGGGTCCAGACCCGCCGCTTTCCACAGCGACAGCTCTTTCTTGTGCGTCCCGCTGTCATCGCCACGGCTGACGAAAGGCGCCTCGGCCTCGGCAATCGCTGTCAGCGCCGTGGCGGCAGCATCGGCATCCTTGATCCCTGCGGGGTCGGCCTTGGGGCCGATGAACACGAAATCATTGTACATAATCTCGGTGCGATGTGTACCAAATCCGCCATCAACGAACGCCTCTTCGGCCTTGCGCGAATGGACCAGAATGGCGTCAACGTCGCCTGCCTCGCCCAGCTTGATCGCCTGTCCGGTGCCGACCACCAGCAACTGAACGTCCAGGTCCAGATCCTTCTTGATCTCGGGCAACAGCACCTCGGCCAGGCCTGAGTTGTTGAACGACGTCGTCACCGCCATTTTCATCACGTCCGTCGCCTGTGCGGCGGTGCCGATGGCCAGCGCCGCCAGCGTAAGTGCAAACCGTTTCATCATTCGACTATGTCTCCTCTTAGAAAGGCCCGTGCCTGTGGCGTTTCGGGCCGGTTGAAAAATGTCTCTGCCGGGCCGCTTTCATGGATGCGCCCGCCCAGCAGGAACAGCACCTGGTCCGCCAGTCGCCGCGCCTGCCCCATGTCGTGGGTGGACAGGATCAGCCGCGTGCCGGTGGATTTCGCATGTGTCAGAATCTCTTCGATCTCGCGCGTGGCGCGACCGTCGAGCGCGGCACAGGGTTCGTCCAGAAACAGCACCTTGGGCTCTGAAATCAGCGCCCGCGCCAGCGCCAGCTTTTGCTGCTCGCCCCCTGACAGGACGGGTGCGGCACGGTCCAGCATATCCGCCAGCCCCACCTGTGCGGCCCAGTCGCGCGCACGGTCGCAGGCTTGCGCCAACGGCACCCCGCGCAGGCGCAGCGGATAGATCAGGTTCTGCATCACCGTGCGCCGCAGCATCACGGGCCGCTGAAAGACAAACCCCTGATGGTGGCGCGCCTCGTCCGTCGGACAGGCCCAGTTGATCTGTCCCGCCGACAGCCGCGCGGTGCCGTGCAGCAGCCGCAGCAATGTTGTCTTGCCCGAGCCGTTCGGCCCCACCACCACACAGGCGCCGGTTCCGTCCAGCGTCAGGTCGATCGGCCCCACCAGAACCTGCCCGCGCCTGCGGCTTTCGATCCCCTTGGCCGTCATCGGGAACAGCTGCATCACCATGCCCCCTCGCGTTCGGTCCGGCCCAGCCAGTGGATCGCCAGATTGACCGCCACCGCCAACCCGATCAGCACAAAGCCCAGGGCCAGCGCCAGCGCGAATTCACCCTTGCCGGTTTCCAGCGCAATCGCCGTGGTCAGCACCCGCGTGGCGTGCTCGATGTTGCCACCCACGATCATGATCGCGCCCACCTCGCCAATCGCGCGCCCAAATCCGGCCAGCGCGGCGGTCAGCAGGGCGCGGCGGCAATCCCACAGCAGCGTGCGGATCTTTTGCCCCTGCGTGACGTTCATCGAAATCAGAAGATCATGATATTCTTGCCAAAGGTCACGGATCGACTGGTGCGCAATCGACGCGATCAGCGGCACGATGATGATGGTCTGGGCGATGATCATCGCCGTGGGCGTGAACAACAGCCCCATGACCCCAAAAGGACCGGACCGCGACAGAAACACGTAAACGATCAGCCCCACCACCACCGGCGGCAGCCCCATCAGGGCGTTCAGGATGGCAATGACAAACCGCCGCGCGCGGAACCGTTTCACCGCGACAAAGGCGGCCAGCGGCAGGGCAATGACACAGGCCACCGCCAGCGCGCTCAGCGTTACCCGCAGGGAACGCAGCGCGATCTCGACCAGCTCGGCGTCCAGCGTCACGACCAGCCAGAAGGCTTGCGCCAGACCGCTCCATAAATCGACCATGCGAGACTGGCCCCCTCCCCCCGCAGTTGGGCGGGCCCAACCGTATTCGCGTGCAGAGTGTCAGGACATTTTGTCCAAGGCCAGCCCCGTCGGGCACGAATACCCCCTCTGCGGACAAGCTGTCCGCAGATTTTTATACGCCTTGCAGGAGGCTGGACATTTTGACCGTCCGGCCTGTCCGGTCAGCTTTCGGGACGCACCCGCGCGCCGGTCTTGTCGGCAAAAGCTTCGAGCCGCGCACGGGCCGCCGGTTGTGTGTTGACGATACCTGCGACCACAGATTCGGCATAGGCGCCGTCCATCGCGGACATATTGTTGATGTGGCTGATCGCCGAACAAATGGCAAAATTGGTCAGAGGCAGGTTTGCTGCCGCTTTGTCCGCAAGCTCGATGGCCTTGTCCAGGCTGGACCCCTCGACCAGATATTGCGCAAGGCCAAGATCAACCGCCTCTTGGCCTTGATAGACGCGGCCGGTCAGAACCATGTCGATCATCCGAGCCTTGCCGATCAGACCACTGACGCGGATCGTAGCACCGCCGCCGGTGAAGATACCGCGCTGGCCTTCGGGCAGGGCGAAATAGGTGGACGCGTCCGCAACCCGCACATGGGCCGCACTGGCCAGTTCCAGCCCGCCACCGACAACGGCCCCTTTCAGCGCCGCGATGACCGGAACACCGCCGTATTCCATCTTGTTGAAAGCCTCGTGCCAGCGCAGGCAGACGTGCATGAATTCATCAGGGCTGCGGTCGGCCTTCCAGTGTTCGATCAGGTCCAGACCGGCGCAAAAGTGGTCACCTGCCCCGGCCAGCACCACAGCCCGCACGCCATTGCGATGGGCCGAGCTGAAAAACCGCACCAGCTCGTCGATGGTCGCCACGTCCAGCGCATTGCGCTTGTCCGCGCGGTCCAGTGTCACGATCACCACACCATTGTCGCGCAGGGCGATGTCCAGATTGGTGTAGTCGTCGAAATGCGAAGCGTCGAGCATGGCAAAGTCCTTTTTTGGTTTAACGGGGCCGCGATCAAAGACCGGCCGTGCGCGCGCAAAGCCCCGTTTGAAGAGGTCAAGACGAGAGATATGCCCAATGAAACAGGCAAACAATCTGAAAGTCCGCCTTGATCCGTGACGGCGCGTCAGTTTGGCCGCCCGACCCGGAGGCGCGTTTGCGGGCCTCGTATGCATGGGCGCTATGATCTATTCCTTCGTGAGGGAGATCATGACGTGTGCGTCCGACAGGATGCACAACGCCGTGCCCTCTCGGCAGTGTCCTCAAGAAAATTGGCCCGTGTCGCCCCCGGCCTCGGCAAGGTCTGCAATCTCGCTTTCGCTGCTCGCGAACGAGGTCACGAAACGCACCAGCGCCTCATGGTTCAGGTCAATTTTGTCTGGCAGGATCGCGTCGGCGTACCATTCAGCAAAGCCAATTCCTGCCGCAGCCAGTTGCGCGCAAACCTCGCGGGGGAGCACCGCAAAAACCTCGTTGGCCTGTGGCGTCATGGCAATTCTCGCACCCTTGATAGAGGCCAGGGTCATTGCCAAAACCTGTGCCCGCGCATTTGCGTGACGCGCAAGATCCAGCCAGTGATCATCGTGCAGCCATGCACTGAATTGCGCGCCCAGAAAGCGGCCTTTGGACAACAGATGACCGCTGCGCTTCATGCGTTCCGGAAAGCCCCGTGCCAGTGTCTTGTCAAAGAATACAATGGCTTCGGCGGCCACTGCCCCGTTCTTGGTTCCCCCCAGACATAGCACATCAACCCCTGCACGCGCAGAGATGTCAGCCGGATGACACCCCAAATGCGCCACAGCATTGGCAAAACGGGCGCCATCCATGTGAACGCGCAGCCCCGCATCGTGCGCAACACCGCACAGGGCCTGCACTTCAGCGGGCGTATAGACTTGGCCGTTCTCGCTGGATTGCGCGATCGACAGGATCTGAGGGCGGATGTTGTGCGGCTTGTCGTCGGGCATGGCGTGGATGTGGGCGGCGACGGTATTCGCGTCCAGCCGCGTGGCATAGGGAGCGACCGGCATCAGGCGCATACCACCTGTCAAAAACTCGGGCGCGGTCGATTCATCGCGCAGCACATGCGCCTGATGATGGCACAGGATCGCCCCCCACGGATCGCCAAGCGCAGACAAGGCCAGACAGTTTGCGGCCGTGCCCGAGGTGACAAAATAAGCGACAAGGTCGCAATCAAACACCTCGCGCAACTTGTCTTCTGCCTGCTTTGTGGCTTCATCTGTGCCGTAGGATGCGCCCTTTTGGCTGAACTCGCGCATCAGGGCATCCAGCACGGCGGGTGATGCGCCGGATTGATTGTCGCTGCCAAAACTCATGACGGTCTGCTGCCTCCCTGCAGGTGCGTTGCGTCGTTAGTATACTAAATGAATAGTCTTGACAATTTGTATAGAAAGGATAGGTTGGACCCATGCGAAAAATCTTCAGAAACTATGTTCCGATCGCCGACAGCTTTGCAGCTCTGCTGAGCCCTCATGCAGAGGTGGTTCTGCATGATCTGGAAACCGACACGGTGGCCTATATCGTCAATCCGATCTCGGGTCGCAAAGTCGGTGATCCGTCCGAAACGGCAATGGACGAGAATATCTCGCTCGATCTTGATGTGATGGGACCCTATCCCAAGATCAGCCGCGACCTGCACCGGATGAAGTCGACAACCGCCGTGTTGCGCGACGAGAACGGTGCAGCGGCGGGGCTGTTCTGCGTGAACCTTGATGTCTCGCGCTTTGATGCCGCAGCCGAGATGTTGCAATCCTTGATCGGGATACCCGAGCAGGCGGACCAACCGTCGGTCCTGTTCGAAACCGACTGGCGCGAGCAGATCAACACGCGCATCTATGACTTCTTGCGTGAACGGCGCACCTCGCTCGAGGCGATGACCCGCGACGAGCGCACGGAAATGATTCAGGCGCTGGACGCCAACGGCGCGTTCAGCATCCGCAATTCGCCGACCTATGTTTCGCAGCTGTTAGGGATCTCACGGGCGACCCTGTACAAGGCGATGCGCCCTGCCCGCGACAAGTCCAACGATCTGGGAAGCGGGCTGTGACACCCCGTCTGGTCTGGTCCGTTGCGCAAGACGACGCGGCACATCAGGCCGCCCGTGTCCTGCGCAACGACTATGGCCGCGCGGCTGGCCTGCTGCCTGCGGATGTCCGGGACTCGACCACCATCACCGCCACGATCAACGGCACAGGGCCGCTGTTGCTGAAACTGGAAAACCTGCTGCCAACCGGATCGTTCAAGGTGCGTGGCGCGATGACGACTGTGCAGGGCATCCCCGGTGTTCTGCCGGCGCTGCAGGGCGAGGTTTTTACAGCATCGTCGGGCAATCACGGGCTGGCGGTCGCCTATGCGGCGGCGCGCAATGGCCTGTCCGCAACCGTGGTTCTGCCCGAGGATGTGTCGCTCGCGAAATACGAAGTTGTGCGCCAGATTGCGACGCGTACCATCATCTTCGGCGCGGATTGTCTGAGTGCCGAGCGTCATGCCGCAAGCCTCGCCGCGCGCAACGGGGCCACGTATATTTCCCCTTACAACCACATTGGCGTGCTGTTGGGTCATGCAACGATCGCGGCGGAGATCGTCCGTGACTACCCCGATGTCACGGATGTGTTTGTCTCGGTCGGCGGCGGCGGGCTGTATTCCGCGCTGGCCGTGGTGTTGCAGCACCTGCGGCCAGATATCCGGCTGCACGCCTGCTTTCCGCAGAACTCCGCGCCGCTCTACTGGCGCAAGGTGCCTGATGCCCTGCGCGCCCATGAGCCGACCCTTGCCAGCGCCGTGGCGGGCGAGATCGACCCCGACAGCATCACGATACCGCTGTCGCTGGACCGCCTGACCAGCTCCGTCACCTGCACCGAGGCCCAGATCGCAGCCGCGATGAAACGCCTGATGGCCGACTGCGGGCAGCGGGTCGAAGGGGCCGCCGCACTGGCCGTCGCGGGATGGCAAAAGCTGTCACAGACCCAGGACATGCCGCGCCCGCTTGCCGTGTTGTGCGGCGGAAACATCACCGAAAGCCGCCACGCGAAAGCGCTGGGGCAGATCACCATGCCGTAGCGCGCATGCCCCTCAGGAGAGCCGAATGGAAACCGCAAACTTTATTGATGGCAGTTTTGCCCCCGGACGTGGCGACGCGATCGAGCTGATCAATCCGCGCACCGGTGCGGGCTTAGTCACCGTGCCCTCCGCCAGCGCAGACCAGATCGACACGGCTGTCATGGCGGCGCGGCGTGCCTTTCCGGCATGGTCCGAAACCACACCGTCCGACCGCGCCACCGCGCTGCTGCAAATCGCCGACCGGATCGAGGCGGACGGCGACAGGCTGGCCGAGCTGGAGGCGCTGAACTGTGGCAAGCCGTTCCATTGCGTGCGCGATGACGAAATCCCCGCCACCGCCGATTGCTTTCGCTTTTTCGCGGGCGCGATCCGGTCGATGACCGGGCCGTTGGCGGGTGAATATCTGGCGGGCCACACATCCTTTGTGCGCCGCGATCCGGTGGGGGTGGTTGCCGCGATTGCCCCCTGGAACTATCCGCTGATGATGCTGGCGTGGAAGCTGGCCCCCAGCCTTGCGGCGGGCAACACCGTGGTGCTGAAACCTGCCGAACACACGCCGCTGACCGCGTTGCGCTTTGCCGCGCTGGTGGCTGACATCTTGCCCAAGGGCGTGCTGAGCATCCTGACCGGCGACGGCCCCGGCGTCGGGGCTGCATTGATCGGGCACCCTCAGGTCGACATGATTTCGCTGACCGGCGACGTGGGCACCGGCAAGGCCGTGCTGAACGCCGCCGCGACCACGATCAAACGCACGCATCTTGAACTGGGCGGCAAGGCCCCTGTGCTGGTCTTTGACGACGCGGATGTGGATGCGGCGGTCGATGCGGTCCGCAATTTCGGCTTTTACAACGCCGGTCAGGATTGTACCGCAGCCTGCCGCATCTATGTGCAAGCCGGAATTCACGACGTCTTTGCGCAAAAGCTGTCGGAGGCAGTCAAAACACTGCGCTATGACAACGCCGACGATACAGAGAATGAAATCCCCCCGCTGATCACGGCAAAGCAACGCGACCGTGTCGACGGTTTTGTCCAGCGCGCCCGTGCGCGCGAAGGGGTGACCGTGCTGTGCGGCGGTGCGGCGGGTGAAGGCAACGGTCACTATTATCAGCCGACTGTGATCACCAATGTCACCCAAGACGACGAGATCGTGCGCAAAGAGGTATTTGGCCCCGTGGTGACAGTCGTGCGCTTTGACGATGAAGCGCAGGCGATGGACTGGGCCAATGACACCGATTACGGTCTGGCCTCGTCGGTCTGGACCCGCGATGTGTCACGTGCGATGCGGGTGTCGAAAGGGCTGCGGTTCGGCTGCACCTGGGTGAACACCCACTTTATGCTGGTCAACGAAATGCCCCATGGCGGGCTCAAGGCATCGGGCTATGGACGGGATATGTCCTTGCATGCGCTTGAGGATTACACGGCAATCCGGCACATCATGATCGCGCACTAGGATGTCTCCGCATGATCCGTTGCTGCCGGACTGGTCCCATGCCCTGCCCCGCTGGCTGGACCCGCAACACGAAGAGCAACCGCAGGATATTCCCAACGCGCCCGCGGCCAGCCTGCTTGCACTGACGGCAAAGCTGGGCAGTTCGGGTCCGCAGGTTGATCCGACGACATTGCCCGCCGCCGAAGGCCGCGCCCTGGCCGCGAACCGCGCGAAAATCTGGAACACGGACCTGCCCCCGATGCAGCGCCGCGCGTATGTGGTGCCCCCCGCCCGCGCCAACGCAGCACCCTGTCGTGTGGTGGTGCTGACGCCGGAGCGTGCTGCGCCGGGCGCGATCCTGATGATCCCCGGCGGCGGCTTTGCCTTTGGTGCGCCTGAAACCGACGAACACGCCGGACGCTGTCTGGCGCAAGATGCCGGAATGACCGTTGTCTTGCCGGACTACCGCAAAGCGCCCGAAGACCCGTTTCCCGCCGGGTTGAATGACGTGGCCAGCGTCTATCTGACCCTTGCCACGCATCCTGAAACCATCGGCTGCACCACAGGTCCGGTGGTGGTGGGCGGCGATTCCGCCGGTGCCAACCTTGCCATCGCAACCCTGTTGCTGGAACAGAAGACACCCGCGGCGGGATTGCTGCTGTATTACGGCATGTTCGCACCGGGCCGGCAGCGTGCCTCGCACCTGCGCTTTGCGGATTACCCCGGTTTTACTGCCGGCAAGCTGCAGCGCTATACCGAATGGTATCTGCCCGATCCGGCCCGGCGCAGCGACCCTCTGGCCGCACCGCTTCTGGCAGATGATGCGGCGCTGGATGCCTTGCCGCCGGTGCACATCCTTGGCGCGGAAACGGACCCGCTGCTGTCTGACAGCCTGGCCCTATGGCGCAGGCTTTTGGCGCTGGGGCATTCGGTGCGGCTGGACGTGGCACCCGGGATGCCGCACGGATTTTTGCAGATGTCACAACATCTGCAGGACGCGCGACAGGCCCTGACCTTGTGCGGGCGTGTCGCGCGGGATTTTGCCTCAGGTCTGTGACAACTGCCGTGCCAGTGCGGTCCAATAGCCGATGCCGTGCGGGATGGCCTTGTCGTTGAAATCATAGGTCGGCGCGTGCAACGCATCGCCCCCTGCGCCCTTTTCAACGCCATTGCCGATCAACATGAACGAGCTGGGCAAGGCCTGCGTCAGATCCGAGAAATCCTCGGCCCCCGTGGTCATCGGCGCCTCGTTCAGATCGCGTCCCAGGGTTTCGACCGCCGTGCGGGCAATCTCGGTGGCCTCGGGATCGGTGACCAGCGGTCGGGCTTCCCATTCCCCTTCGACCTTGACGTCACAGCCGTTGACCAGCGCGACGCGTTCCGCGAGATCGTTCAGCGCGGAATCAATCCGGGCACAGTTTTCCTGGGTAAAGCACCGCATGGTGCCGGTCGCCTTGACCCGCGCGGGCATCACGTTCGAGGCGTTTTCGTTCCCGCCATGGACGGATCCCAGCGTGAGCACGATCGGATCAAGCGGTGGGAACCCGCGCCGGATCACCGTTTGCATCCCGATGGTGAATTCGGCAAGCGCCAGTGTGAGATCCGCGGCCAGATGCGGCCTGCCGCCGCCGTGTCCGCCCATCCCGGTGAACACCACCGAAAAGATGCCCGAGGCGGCCATCATCGGGCCGGTCCGCGTCGCAAAGGTACCCACAGGCAAGCCCGGCGCATTGTGCAGGCCAAAGGCCATGCCGCACGGAAAGCGTTTCAGCAACCCGTCGTCGATCATACGCCGTGCGCCGCAATAGCGTTCTTCGGCGGGCTGGAACACGAAATGGATGTCGCGGGTGACCGACGGATCCTCCGCCAACGCCCGCGCAGCACCCAGCAGCATCGCCGTGTGACCGTCATGGCCGCAGGCATGCATCACCCCGGCATTGCGCGAGGCATGTGCCACGCCCGAGGCTTCCTCGATGGCCAGCGCATCCATATCGGCGCGGAACATGACCGCCGGGCGATTCCCGCCGCGTCGCAGGGTGCCCACGACCCCGTGGCCGCCGACACCGCGGGTCACTTCCAGCCCGCTTTCTTTCAGGTGGCGCGCAACAATATCGGCCGTGCGCGCCTCTTCCAGCGACAGTTCAGGGTGCGCGTGCAGGTCGCGACGGACCTCTGTCATAGCGCCGCAGAGCGCGTCGAAATTGGGCAACAAAGTCATTTGGCGTCCTTTTTAACGTTTCGTCACGAAGTTTCGCCACAAGAACTATACAGTTTGTATAGTCTTGACAATTAATAAACACGGGTGCAGCTTTGCGTCATGCCGAAGTTTGTAGATGGCACAAGCTTATCAGGTTCCGAGAAGGGGAATGGATGCTCGACACTTTGACGATGTTCGGTTTCGGACCCGAAGGCTGGGGACCCGCCATGCTGCGCGCCGCGGCAAACACCGTGGCCGTCGCTGCGGCGGGGTTTGCCTTGGGAGGAGGTCTGGGCATTCTCGTGGCCTGGGCAAAAATCGCGGGCAACGCGCCGCTGCGCTGGTTGGCCGCGGCCTACACAACCATTCTGCGCGGCATCCCCGACCTGCTGGTGATCTATCTGTTCTACTTCGGCTCGGGCCTGTTGCTGACGCCGATTGCAAATATGTTCGGGGTCGAAGGCTTTGTGTCGTTTCCGGGGTTCGTGGCAGGCATGGGAGCCATCGGCGTCGTCTCGGGCGCCTATCACGCCGAGGTCATTCGCGGTGCGTTCTATTCGGTCAAGGCCGGAGAGCTTGAGGCCGCAACCGCGATGGGCATGCCCCGCCTATTGAAATTCCGCCGCATCACCCTGCCGCTGGTCGCGCGTCACGCGCTGCCGGGTCTGGGCAATGTCTGGCAAATGGTGCTGAAGGAATCCGCGCTGATTTCCGTGACCGGGCTCGTGGAAATCATGCGTCAGGCGCAAATCGGGTCCAGCTTCACCCGCCAGCCATTCACCTTTTATTTTGCCGCCGGTGTGCTGTTTCTGACCATCACCATCCTCAGCGGGCTGATCTTCAACCGGTTGGAACACCGCTATTCCAGAGGAAGGGCCTGAGCCATGGACTTTGAATTTCTCGGCCAGACCTTTTTGAAACTGCTGCCCGGTATTCCCGTGACGCTTGAGCTTGCCACATTGTCCCTGCTTTTGGGGGCCTGCCTGGCACTGGCCTTTGCGGTGATCCGCGTGCGCCGGATCCGGCCGTTGAACTGGCTGGTGATCGGCTATGTCTATGTGTTTCGCGGCACGCCGCTGCTGGTGCAACTGTTCATCATCTACTACGGGCTGGCGCAATTCCCCGAGATCCGGAACAGCTTTGCCTGGACCTATCTGCGCGAACCCTATTGGTGTGCGCTGCTGGCCTTGGTGCTGAACACAGCCGCCTATGGCTCCGAGATCCTGCGCGGCGCATTGTTGTCAGTGCCACGCGGTCAGATCATGGCGGCGCAGGCCTGTGGCATGTCAGGGTTCTTGCTGTTCCGCCGCATCAGTTTTCCGATCGCCCTGCGCCAAGCTCTGCCCGCCTATGGCAACGAGTTTATCCTGATGATCAAGGCAACCTCGCTGGCCTCATTGGTCACGCTGGCCGATGTCACCGGCATCGCCGCCCGGATCATCGCAGAAACCTATCGCCCTGTAGAGGTCTTTGTCGCCGCCGGCACGATCTATCTGGCCATCTCCTATGGACTGATCCTGCTGGTGCGTCTGGCTGAAACCCGACTGAACCCCGATCAACGCGACCCTGCCCCCGTGGCGCGTGTCGACGCGGCCCGAAAGGAAGTGACCCCGTGAACCAGATGACCCCGCACGCGCAACCCGATCCCATCCAGCCCTCCGCCGTGTCCGTGCGTGGCCTGCGCAAGCGCTATGGTGCACTCGAAGTGCTCAAAGGCATCGACTTTGACGCGCGCCGTGGCGAAGTGGTGTCAATCCTCGGGTCGTCCGGGTCCGGCAAGTCGACCTTGTTGCGGTGCATCAACATGCTGGAAATCCCCGAAGCCGGCACCGTCGCCGTCGACGGCACCGAAATCGCGCTGGTTGCCCAACGCGGCGGTGGACGGCGGCCTGCGGACGCACGCGCCATGGACCGGATGCGTGCGCGGATCGGCATGGTTTTCCAGGACTTTAACCTGTGGTCCCACAAGACCGTGCTGGGCAACGTGATCGAGGCCCCCACCCACGTCCAGAAACGTCCCCGCGCCGAGTGTATCACCGAAGCACGGGCGCTGCTGGACAAGGTGGGCATTGCGGACAAGGCCGACCAATATCCCTCACGCCTGTCCGGCGGCCAGCAACAGCGTGCAGCCATCGCGCGCGCCCTTGCCATGAACCCGACCGTGATGCTGTTCGACGAGCCCACCTCGGCGCTTGATCCCGAACTGGTCGGTGAAGTGCTGCGGGTGATCCGCGCGCTGGCCGAAGAAGGGCGGACCATGCTGATCGTCACCCATGAAGTCAACTTTGCCCGCGACATCTCGGACACCGTTGTCTTCATGAACGAAGGCGTCATCGAGGAATCCGGCCCGCCCGACGAAGTCTTTGCAGCCGGCAACAACACCCGCCTCGCGCGGTTCATCGAGGGGTAAACGCCCCCAAAAACCGGCCCCGGCACGAAGGGCCAACCCAACACTGGAGGAAGACCACCATGAAACTGACCTACCTGAAGCGCGGCACCGCTGCTGTTTTAATGGCGCTTTGCGCGCACGCGTTCCTGCCTGCACAAGCGCAGGCGCAAGAGAATTCATGGGACACGATCCGCATCGCGACCGAGGGGGCCTTTCCTCCGTTCAACCTGACCAAACAGGACGGAACCCTGGACGGCTATGATGTCGATCTGTCCAACGCCCTGTGCGAACGGATGAAGGCAAAATGCACCATCATCGCCCAGCCGTGGGACGGGATCATCCCGGCGCTGAACGCAGGCAAATACGACGCGATTGTCGCGGCCATGTCGGCCAACCCCGAGCGCGCCAAGGTCGTGTCGTTCACCATCCCCTATGCCGCCGGCGGTCTGACGTTCCTCACCAGCAAGGACAACAGCCTGGCCGACGTGCCCTATGTCGACACGTTGATCCGGCTGGACGACGCCAAGGATGCAGACAGCCTGAAAGACGCCCTGGCCGAACTGAACACCGTTTTCGCAGGCAAGGTCGCAGGGCTTCAGGCCTCGACCATCGCGACCGAGTTCTTTCACAAGTATCTGCCGGATGTGGAAATCCGCGAATACAAGGGCAACGAGGCCGAACTGGATCTGGCGGCCGGACGGGTCGACATGATCATGGCGTCACTGATGTATCTCAGCGATCTGGTCAAACAGGACGGCAAGGAAAACCTTGTGCTGTTCGGACCCCGCTTTGGCGGCGGCCTGCTGGGTCAGGGGGCTGCGATCGCGGTGCGGCAAGAAGACGATGCCCTGCGTGACAAACTGGACGCGGCATTGGAAGAGCTGAAAGCCGATGGCACCATGAAAGAGATTTCAATGAAATGGTTCGGTTTTGATGTGACACCCTGACCGCCTGGCGCAGGATCACTGCGCGCGCAAAGAAGGCACTCTCAGGCCGAGACCGCCCGCTCCCCTGCAGCCCGCAACGTGTCACGCAGCACGTCGAAGAACGCGCGCAGGTGGGGCTGGCGCAAGGCCTGGGGGCGCGTCACCAAGAACACATCCATCGGTGGCAATGCGACCGGGCCAAAGGGTTGCACAAGGCCCGCTGACAAAAGGTCAGGCAGCACAGCAACGCCGTAGCCGCTGGCGCAGGCCTGCAATTGCGCCGCGAAGGAAGACACCCGAAAGCGCGAGGACACGAAGCCTGCGGCGCGGGCACTGCGCAGATGGGCGGCCTGATCAAAGGGCGGCGACAGGTCGATCATCGCGGCGTCGCCCGGCCTGGCATTTGCGGGAAGACGGCGGGCATAATCCGCTGCGCAATAGACGCCAAAGGACAGCGCGGCGACCTTGCTATAAATCAGCGACGGCTCGCCCAGGTGAACTGTACGAACCGCAATGTCGACCCCGCCACGCGCGACCTTGGTCAGCGTCGAGTCGACCAGCAGATCGACGGTGCACCGCGGATGCATTTCGATATAGCGGTCGATCGCCTGTGTCAGCACCGGGACAAATCCGTCACCCACCGTCACGGTGACCCCGCCAGACAACGCCCCGTCCTGCGGCAGGGTCTGTCGTTGCAGATCGCGTTCGAGGTTTTCGGCGGTTGCGGCCAGCGCCGCGCCCCGGGCCGTCAGGCGCAGACCGTCAACGCCGCGCTCTACCACCGGCTCGCCGATCTCCTGCTCCAGCCGGGTGATGCGCCGCGACAGGGTCGAGGCGGCCATGTCCAGCACCGCCCCGGCCTGAAGAAAGCTGCCGCGCCGCGAGATGGCGAGCAGCACGCGAAGATCGTCCCAATCGGTCATGACCCATTTTGCATAAACGCAAAGCAGAAGTCCATTGGTGGCTGTTCTTGCAATGCGCTGCTTGGCGTATCCTGACCGTGAAAAGGAGACGATGATGCAGATACCTTTCAACTTCACCGAACGGGCCAGCGCCGCGTTCAACGACCGCGACCTTGATGCGCTGCTCGGGCTGATGTCCGAGGACTTTCACTTTGCCGATCCGATGGGCGAAACCACCGGACGCGCGGCAACCCGTGCCCGCGAAGAGGCCTTGTTCACCGCCTTTCCAGATATCAGGGTCGAGATGTCCCCGGTGGTCTGGAACGCGCGCCATCTGGCGATGACGGCAGTGTTCACCGGCACGTTCACCGGCGCCTTTGCCATGGGTGGCCATCTGATCCCGCCAAGCGGAGCACCGTTCCAGTTCCGGTTTGCCGGGCTTTTCACCTTCGACGATCACCATGCCACCAGCGAAGAGGTCTTTTACGACAGGGTCGCGCTGATGCAGGCGCTTGGTCAGGGTGCGGGGTGAGATGATGCGTGACATGAAAATCGCCTTTGTGACAGGCGCAACCGGCCTGTTGGGCAACAACCTGGTCCGTATGCTTCTGGCAGAAGGGGTGCAGGTGCGGGGATTGGCGCGGTCCGCTGAAAAGGCACGGCAGCAGTTCGGGGATTTGGCGGGGCTTGAGATCGTCGAGGGGGATATGGAGGATGTGACAGGCTTTGCCGGGGCACTGGCAGGATGTGACACCCTGTTCCACACCGCGGCCTATTTCCGTGACAGCTATTACGGCGGCAGCCATTGGGACAAGCTGAAGGCGATCAACATCGACGCGACCGGGCGGCTGCTGATCGCCGCGCATGAGGCCGGTATCCGTCAGATCGTGCACACCAGCTCGATTGCCGTTGTGGACGGCAAGAAAGGACAGGTCGTGGACGAGACGATGAAACGCCCCGCCAGCGGAGCCGACGATTACTATCGGTCCAAGATCCTGTCGGACCAGACGGTGATGGCGCATCTGGACCGGCATCCCGAGACCTTTGGCGTTTTCGTGATGCCGGGCTGGATGCACGGACCGGGGGACCGGGGACCGACAGCAGCGGGGCAATTCACGCTGGATTTCATGCGGGGCAAATTGCCGGGCATCCCGCCAGCGACCTTTGCCTTTGTCGATGCGCGTGACGTGGCGCGGGCCGAGATACTTGCGTTGCGGCAAGGGCGGCGGGGGGAGCATTACCTGGCTGCCGGACGGCATGTCGCGATGACAGATCTGATGCAACTGTACCAGCGGGTCACCGGAGTGGCCGCACCGAAGCGGAGGATACCAGCCGCGGCGTTGTGGTCTATCGCCGGGATTCAGGAAACCATCGCCCGCCTGACTGGCCGTCCCGCTCTGCTCAGCCTCGCGGCGGTGCGCAACATGCGCCGCGAATTCGAGCACAGCCGTTTCGATCCGACGAAGGCGCAGACCGAGTTGGGGCTGTCCTTTCGGCCGATGGAGGAAACCATCGCCGATGAGGTTGCGTGGTATCGGGCTAACGGTATGTTGCCCTCAGGGGCAACATAGGCCTGTGGCCGGGCGGGCATTGCGCGCGGGTTACGGATATTCCGCCAGAAGTTCGGACGGGGAGATGCCGATATTTCAGCTATCCGCCGTCTGCCGCGCGCATACCCCCTTGGCCCAGCGGTCCGAGGATTTTCCGAAACAGTCGTGCAGGGAATCGACCGCGATCACACTGCCCAAGGCAAGTCGGCCCAAAAGGCACAATCGGGGCACCACACGCCCCTGTTCGTCCAGCACCTGCCCGTCGGGTACGGTGCGCGCCGCCAGCCCGTGGCCCAGCGGAGCCAAGACGCCATTTTCCACCAGCGTGCAGACGGGTGCAGCCGCAATGGCCGACAGATCGGGTGATGGCAGAACCGCGTCGATCATGACCGAGGCGCGGGCGGTGTTGCCACCCGTTTCCAACGTCCAACCGCTGTCTGTCAGGGTAAAATCAGGATCAACTGCAAGATCCAGATCCACAATACCCGCATCAATCAGCGCCATCAGTTCGTGCGACGCAGACAGGGGCGGACCATAGCTGTAGCGCTTTAGCCCTTCGTCAAAGCCAACAAGCACCTCCGCGGTTTCTGCGGGTGTCTCGAGGGGATTGTACCCTGCGCGAAGGGCGTCCTGTGCCTTGCGCCAGACCTGACCCACCACATAGCCGGTGGTGGGCGCACGGCTGCCCTCGGCCAGCGCAATGCCGGTGCGCAACATATCCATCGGGGACAGGTCTTTTTCTTGCGATCCCGCGTCGGTCCATTCGGCGTGCAGCCAATCGGCCACGGCCCCCTGCGGCACCGTCGCGTCACAGTCCGTCAAAATACGCGTCACAACGGGTTCCAGCGTCGCGTTGATCGCCGCGCGGGCGGTGTCGGGATCAGCCACGGCCGCCTGTGCAATCGCCTGTGAAAACCGGTCGACCTCCGAGGAATGCAGATCAAACCGCGCATCCAGCGCCTCTGTCGCGGGCTTGGGGAACGGCGGATGACCGTTCAGCGAAAACGGATAGATGGCCGCAGGTTCGCGCCCCGAAGGGTGATAGCCCTGTGCATCAAACCGCCCCCCCTGCCCGCATGTCAGCACCCGTAACACGTCAAAGGTCGACAGCCCCAAACCACGGATCGCCACGGCGCGGCCTGTCCAGTCTTGCGCGCGTTTCGCCAATTGCGCTGCCGGATAGGCCTGCGCCAGTTGCGCTTGAGTGTCGCGGGCATGGTCCTGCCATTCGGCCAGCTGGTCGTCGGGCGCCGTCTCGGGCTGGCCCGGGGTCAGCAGCGCCTCGTCGTACAGCGCGCGCGGCTGGTCACCGGCATGCACCTGCCAGCCCGCGTCACGACGTTCGATCTGCGCGACCTGTTCGGGAATGATGGTGATTGTACCGTTGGACGCGTCCAGCAGGTCGTCCAGCCGTGCCTGCAAATACCGGCCCAGATCGGCCCGTGGCGGGAAACTGTCAGGATCGGCTTGCTCGCCCGTGTGTCTGGCGAACCACTCAGCAAAGCCGCCAGCGCGCGAAAATGCGGGCGGGCGGATGGCGATGTCGCGAAAGGGAATGTTCAACAGGCACAGCGGGCTTTCGTCGGGGTGAAAGTTCGGCCCCGCTCCGGGTGCGTCAGACGGTTCGAACACGTCGACCGTAACACGGCAGCCGCTGTCTGCCAGATGGGCCACCAACGCTTCAAGCGCACCCAAACTTCGTGGCCCCAGACCGACAATCGCAATCCGTGCCGCAGCCGTGCCTGAATTCATTCTGGAGCCTTTCCGTGGCGGGCGTCCGCGCGCCGACCGGTATTGTTGAACCAATGTCATCAAACATACCGCGCAGCGAAAAGGTTCCCCTCAAGATCCACCGAACGACTACCCGGCCTGCCGCAATGCACCTTTTAACGCCAGTGCCTCAAGCCGGTTGCGCACGCCGCGCGGGGCCGTCAGCGCCATGCGGTCCATACAGGCACGATCGGCATCCCCGGCCCGCAAACCTTCCAGAACCAGCCGGATCATGGCCGCGCGGTTGCCTTGGGTTTGGGACAGCAGGTCCAGCGCAGGCAGCAGCCGCTGTTCCACGTCATCGAAATCGGTGCCAAAGGGAAAACTTGGCAATCCCGCAGGCTCAAGCCAGCCAGTCAAATGCCGCGGTGTGTTGCACCGCCAACCGTCGGGCACCGTAAAATCCGCCGCAAGTTTGCCCGCCGCCTTGGCCTGCGCGACCAGATCGTCCTGAAACCTGCTGTCGGCTATGCGCACCATACGGGCCACCGCGACCTCGTCGCGCATCCCGCGCAAATCGGCGATGCCGTATTCCGTCACCACGATATCACGATAGGCACGCGGCACGCTTTCGTGCGGATGCGACCAGACAATATTAGACGTGGTTTGCCCCGCCGTGGTCCGTGTTGCAGGCAGCGTGATGATCGACCGTGCCCCGTCGAGCGCAAAGGCCTGTTCAATGAAGTTGAACTGGCCTCCGATCCCGCTCACCACCTGACCACTGCTGGTGATGTCGCTGGTCACACCGCCCATCAGCGTCACCTTCATCGCGGCGTTTACAAACCGCGCATCGGTGCGGGCGGCGCGTTTGGCGTCCTCGTCGCCGTACAACTGGTTGGTGAAGGACACCGGCATCATGCGGATGCGGGCGTGCTCGGCCTCTGTCAAGCCGCGCAGCGCCTCGTAAAAGGCGCGGCAGTCCACGAAGAACCCCGCGTGTATCGCGACGCCATCGACCTCGCGGCGCACGATGCCGGCCTTGAACAGCTGCAGCAAGCCGTCGACCAGCATTTCGGTCACCACATACAGCCCCGCGTCAAAGGCCCCGCTTTCGTCAAAACCGTCCTGTGCAAAGGGGCTGTTGCGCTGGATGTCCAGGGCCTTGCCCGCATGGCGCATCATCAGCGCATGGGCCACCGCATCGCCAATCGCGCCGATGCCGATCTGCAGCGTGCCGCCATCCCGGATCAGCCGCGACACATGCAGACCGATGGCGTGCTCCACAGCACCAACAGGGCGTTTGACCACGGAAAACAGCTCGAACTGAGGACCATCGTCCATCAGCATCTGCACCTCGTCGCGGTCCACCAACGCCTGTGGGCCGGTCATCGCGGGCAGCGTGTCGTTCACCTCGGCTGCAAGGACAAAGTCCTGCCGCCCTGCCCGCCGGTCGCCCAACAGATCGGCGGATATATCGGTGTTGCACGACAGGCTGAAATGATCGCCATCAACCGGGGCCAGCAGTTGCATCATCACATTTGGCCGCCAGCGTCGCAGCACGTCCAGCGCATGCGTGTAGTTCGCCGCGATATAGCGCCGTTGCGCCACGGGCTGTGACAGCCAGCGCCCTGCCTGCATGAAGAACTCGGACACTTCGATGTTGTCGGGCAAAGTACCGTCGCGCATCATTCGCGCGTATTCAATCTGCGGGTACTTCCCGAACAGACGGTCAGCCGCCGGTTCCAGCAACCGACGCGCCATGCCCTGCCCCATATCGGGCCGCTCCAGTGTCAGCGCGGTCAGGATCGACAGACGCACGTCAGGCCGGTCGGCCACCGCGCGTGTCAGCGCGTTCAGCAGCGTCACAGGCTTGCCCAGACCCAATGGCAGGGCCAGACGGATGTCACCGCCCGTGCGTTCGATGATCTCGGCTGCGATCCGGTCTGCGGTCGTCTCAGCCAAAGGAGGCCCACCCCGGATCGGGCGCAAACCGCGCGCCGTGCTCTGCCGCCAGCGCCTCCAGCCTGCGGGGCACATCGCGGCGCACCTTGGCGTAATGCATCGGTCCGCCACGGAAGGGCGCCCACCCGGTGCCAAAGATCACGGCGGCATCCACGCTGTCGGCATCCTGCGCCACGCCCTTGCGCAGACATTCCACACCGGCGTCGCACATCGGCAGGATCAGCCGGTCAATGATGCTGTCAGACGGATCGTCTGTCGGCGCATCAGGGGGTGTTTCGCCCTTGTCATAGTCATACAGACCGCGCCCGGACTTGCGGCCCGTATGCCCCTTGTCGACCATCTCAGACAGCCAGCCGGGCGTTTCTGCCATCGGCCGATCCAGATTTTCGCGCAACGACTGCGCCACCTCAAGGCAGATATCCAGCCCCACCTGATCGGCCAGCGTCACAGGCCCCATCGGCATCCCGAAAGCCAGCGCCGCGCGGTCGATCTCTTCCTTGGTTTTGACCTCTTCCAGCATCACCATCGCCTCCATCAAATAGGGGCCAAGAATGCGGTTCACCAGGAAACCCGGATAGTCGGTGACGCGCACGGGCAGCCGGTCGATCCCTTCGGCAAAGGCGGCCAGACGGTCCAGTGTTTTGACCTCGGCCCCGTCATGCGACACGACCTCGACCAGCGGCATTTGCGACACTGGGTTAAAGAAATGCAGCCCTGCGAAACGGCCCGCGTCGGGTGTGGCCGCGACCAGATCGGCCAGTTTCAGGCTGGACGTGTTGCTGGCCAGTATCGCGTTCGCCTTCATCACGCCGCCAAGCGAAGCATAGATCTTTTCCTTGATCTCCAGCTTTTCGGGCGCGGCCTCGATCACCAGATCGGCACGGGCACGGCCCAGCCCATCGGGGTCGGGCATCATCCGGTCCAGCGCGTCGCGGGCGTCGATCCCGCTCAGGTGTTTCCTGTCATGGACGCCAACGGCCCGTTTCACCGCCTTGCCCAATGGCTCCAGTGCCACGTCTTCCAGCGTCACCCGCTTGCCCTGCATCGCGGACCATGCGGCAATCTCGGCGCCCATCGCACCGGCACCTATCACATGCACGTGGTGGATGTCGTCGGTGCCTTTGCCTTCGGACTTCAACTTGCGGCGCAGGAAAAACACGCGGATCAGGTTCTGTGCCGTGGCGCTGTTCAGCAGTTCGACGAACGAGGCGATTTCCGCCTTTTGCATCTCGCTCCTGTCGCCGCCGTGGTCCTCCCACAGGTTTATCAGTGCATAGGGCGCGGGATAGTGCTGGTTGGGGGCTTTCTTTTCCGCCTCCGAGCGCATCCGCGTGGCGGCAAGTGCCCGTGCGGCACGCGTGCGCATCGCCGTGGCGCGCAGACCGCCGGAGTCGTGGTCCAGTTTCCCCGCCGCTGCCGCGCAAATCGCGGCCTCTACATGGCGCTCGGGCACCAGCGCATCCAGAATCCCCAGTTTGCGCGCCTTGCGGTCGTGGGTCGAGCTGCCGGTCAGCATCATCTGCATCGCTGCCACCGGATCAATCAAGCGGGTCAGCCGAACGGTGCCGCCCAGCCCAGGATGCAGGCCCAGCTGTACCTCGGGAAAGCCGACCTTGACCCCCTCGACCCCGATGCGGTGATCGCAGGCCAGCGCCAGTTCCAGCCCGCCACCCAGCGTGTTGCCATGGACAACGGCAATGGTCGTGAACGGCAGGGCGGCCAGCTTGTCCAGCACGGCGTGTCCCTGTTCCAGCATCTGTACGGCATCGTCGCCGCGCAGATCGGCAAACCCGTCAATGTCGGCCCCCGCCGCGAAACCGCCCGTCTTGGCCGACCGGATCACCAGCGCGCGGGGATTGTCCGTCTTTGCCATGTCCAGCAAACTGTCCAGTTCGCGCAGCACAGCCTCGGATATGACATTGGTGCCGGTGTCGGCACAGTCCAGCCACAGCTGAGCGATATCGCCTTGGGCATAACGCCAGTTGGCCACACCCTGCGGTTTGGGCGTATCTTCGGGCACAAGCCTTTTGGGAAGGTGTTCCAGAACGTCCATCACGCGGCCTCCAGCAACATGGCACCGCCCAGACCGCCGCCGATGCATTCGGTGGCGATGCCGCGACGGACACCTTTGGTTTTCATGGCATTGGCAAGGTGCAGCACAATCCTGTTGCCACTGGCCCCGACAGGATGGCCCAGGCTGATCGCCCCGCCATCCACATTCAGACGGCCCCGATCGATGCGGCCAAAGGCGGCGTCATAACCCAGAACTTCGCGGCAAAAGTCGTCATCCTGCCACGCGGCCAGACAGGACAGAACCTGTGCAGCAAAGGCCTCGTTGATCTCCCACAGGTCGATGTCGTCCACCGACAGTCCGTGTCGCTGCGCCAGCGGGGTTGACGACAACACCGGACCCAGCCCCATGACCGACGGGTCCAGGGCTGCCCATTCGCTGTCGACCAGCCGCGCAATCGGGTCCAGCCCGTGCGCCTCGACCGCAGTTTCCGACGCAAGGATCACCCAGGACGCACCATCGGTGATCTGGCTGGAATTGCCCGCCGTGACCTTGCCATAGGGTTTTTCAAATGCGGGACCAAGCTTGGCCAGCTGATCCATGGAATTGTCGGGACGCACACCGTCGTCCTTCGCATGTGCCACCCCGTCGCGGTCAAAGGCTGGCAATACCTCGCCGTCCAGCCGCCCGTCGGCCTGCGCCGCGGCAAGGCGTTTGTGACTGTCCACGGCATAGGCGTCCGCGGTTGCGCGGTCGATGCCGAAACGGTGCGCCAGCACTTCGGCGGTCTGGCCCATGTTCAGCGCGGTAATCGGATCGGTCAGCCCGCGTTCCAGCCCGATGACCGGGCTGAAGAAATCGGGCCGCAGCTCGGTCAGCTTCGCGGCCTTGTCCATCGCGCCCTTGGCCCGCGCCATGCCACCGAACCATTCGGTCGCCTCGCGGTTATAGACCAGCGGCGCGTGGCTCAGCGCCTCGGTCCCGCCCGCGAGGATCATCTCGTGGCTGCCATCGCGGATATAACGAAAGGCGGTGTCGATGCTTTGCATCCCCGAGCCACAGTTGATCTGCACGGTAAAGGCCACCTGTTCATCACCCATACCCAGCCGCAACGCGGCCACGCGCGCGGGGTTCATTTCGTCCTGAATGACGTTCACACAGCCCAGAATAACCAGATCAAATGCGTCGCGTGGCATCGGCTGACGCATCAGCAACGGCCTGCCGCATTGCACGGCCAGATCAACCGGCGTGAATGGCCCCGGTGCACCACGCGCCTTTAGAAACGGGGTGCGGGCACCATCGACAAGGTAAACGGGTCGGGTCATTCTGCGGCCTCTCTGGGGGTAAAGCTGTCCGGGTTTTTCGGCGCGTCGGGGAACATGGCCGCGATCTCTTCGGGACTGTATTCGTCCACCGCAACAACCTTTTGCACCGCTGCGTCCACGCGCTGAAGCTGCGCGAATTCGGCATCGGTCAGCGCGTCGGCCTTCAGTGCATCGGCGGGCGATTGTTTGAGCTTGCGCAGACGTTTGGTCAGCGGTTCCGCATCGATCACCATGCGGTAAGCGGTGTCCAGCAACCCCTGTCCGCTGTCGGGTTCCCCCGGATGCAACGGCCCTACCAGACGGTCGCGGGTTTGCGACGGGTGGTACAGGATCATCGCACACTGTTCAGCCAGCTTGTCCGACGGCCCGCGCGACCGCGAACGCGGCAGCAATGTCGGGCGCAGCAGCCAGCCGACCCAGCGCGCGGGAAAGTTGGCGATGGTTTCGTCCAGCGCGCGTCCGATACGGTTGAACGACACTTCGGCTGCGTATTGCACCAACGGCAGGTCCGCCTTGTGCCGCCCGTCGTCTTCCCAGCGTTTCAGCGCCGCCGACACCAGGAACATTTCGGACAAGGCATCGCCCAAGCGCGCCGAGATCATTTCCTTGCGTTTCAGCTCTCCGCCGAGCGTCAGGAACGCCATGTCCGCCGTCACGGCAAAGGCCGCCGACCAGCGTGACAGGCGTGCGTAAAGCGGTGCGATGTCGCCTGCATTGTCGGGTACGTTCCCGCGGCCGGTCCAGCCAGACCACCATGCGCGAAAGAACGTGCGCGTCGAATGACCGACATGCGCCCAGAAATGTTTATCAAAATCGGTCAGGGATTTCTCTTGGTCCGGTTCCTGCAGTGCCTGCATCTCATCCAGCAGATGCGGATGCGCACGGATTGCCCCTTGGCCAAAGATGATCAGGTTGCGGGTGACGATATTGGCGCCCTCGACCGTGATCCCGATGGGAATGGCGCGGTAATGCGGTTGCAGGTAGTTCAGCGGCCCGTCGATCACCGCCTTGCCCGAATGCACGTCCATCGCGTCGTTGATGCTTTCGCGCATCCGCGTTGTGGCGTGGTATTTCATGATGGCCGAGATCACCGCCAGCTTGTGCCCCTCGTCCAGCGCCGCTGTGGTCAGACGGCGACCCGCGTCGATGGTATAGGCATTGGCCGCGATCCGCGCCATCGGCTCTTGCACGCCGCCGAACAGGCCGATGGGCATGTTGAACTGCTTGCGCACGCGGGCGTAGGCCCCCGTGGTATGCGCCGCCAGTGCCGCGCCTGCCGCCGACAGCGACGGCAGCGAAATCCCGCGCCCGGCGGCCAGCGCGCTCATCAGCATCATCCAGCCTTTGCCCGCATAGTCCGGCCCGCCGATGATGTGGTCCAGCGGGATGAACACGTCCTTGCCGGTGGTCGGCCCGTTCATGAACATCGTACCGGATGGCAGGTGACGGCGACCCGTTTCGACGCCCGGCAGATCGGTAGGCACAAGGGCGCAGGTGATGCCGATGTCGGGCGTGTCCCCCAGCAACCCATCCGGGTCGCGCAGTTGGAACGCCAGCCCCAGCACCGTGCACACAGGGGACAACGTGATGTAACGCTTGGCCCAGTTCAGGCGGATGCCCAGGACCTCCTCGCCCTGCCACTCCTGCTTGCAGATCACGCCCTCGTCCACCATGGCCGAGGCGTCCGAACCTGCGTCCTCGCTGGTCAGGCCGAATGCAGGCAGCTCTTTGCCCGAGGCCAGACGGGGCAGCCAGTCGTCGCGCTGTTCTTGCGTACCGAACTGCAAGATCAACTCTCCGGGGCCAAGCGAATTGGGCACCATCACGGTCACCGCGCCCGCCACCGACCGGCTGGAGATATAGCGCACCACTTCGGAGTGGGCGTAGGCGGAAAAACCCATGCCGCCGTATTCCTTGGGAATGATCATGCCAAAGAAACCGTTGTCGCGCAGATAGTCCCATGCCTCCTTCGGCAGGTCACCGTCGACGCGATCAATCTGCCAGTTGTCCAGCATATCGCAAAACACCCGGCACGGCCCTTCGACAAAGGCCTGCTCCTCTGCCGTCAGGGTCGGCGCCTTCATCTTGCGCAGCATTGTCCAGTCGGGCTTGCCGGAAAACAGCTCTGCCTCGAAATGCACGTCGCCGGAAGAAATCGCTTCGGCTTCGGTCTCGGACAGGGCCGGCAATGCGGTCTTGGCCCATTTGAAAATCGGCTTGGTGATGTAATCGCGACGAAATGGCATGATATGGTCCCTCCATCGCGAAAACGCACAGACCGGCCACGCAGTTCCCCCCAGAGATGTATGCCGCGCAGTCAGGGGCCAAAGCCTTGGACCTCAAAGCGGGCAGATTGAGCAGGTGTGACCCCTTCAATCAACACCTGCGCCGTGGAAACGCTTGTGTCTGGGAAAGCGCCCTGCATTCGGTTAACCAACCTTCAGTCTTCCCTCAGCAGAAAGATGCGCTTCATGCTCCGGCAATTCTTTGAATACTACCGCCCCTGGAAAGCCCTGTTCTGGCTGGATTTTGGCTGTGCGGTGGCCTCGGGATTGCTTGAGCTTGCCTTTCCGCTGGCGATCAAGGCGTTCATTGATGTGCTTTTGCCTGCGGGCGATCTGGGGCTGACCCTGCTGGCTGCTTTCGGCCTGCTGGTGATCTACATTCTGAACTCGGGCCTGATGACCATCGTGATCTATTGGGGTCACATGCTGGGCATCAACATCGAAACCGAAATGCGCCGCCGCGCCTTTGCGCATTTCCAGCGGCTGTCGTTTTCCTTCTTTGACAAGATGCGCACCGGCAAACTGGTCGCGCGCGTGACCCGTGACCTTGAAGAGATCGGCGAGGTCGCCCACCACGGGCCAGAGGATCTGTTCATCGCGATCATGACATTCGTCGGGGCCTTTGCCCTGATGATGACGATCAACGTCAAACTGGCGCTGATCACGGCGGTGATCGTTCCCGCCTGCGTCGTTATCGTGGTCGTGTTCGGCGGGCGCATGACCCGCACATGGCGGTCCATCTATGCGCGCGTGGCCGATTTCAACGTACGGCTTGAGGAGAACATCGGCGGCATCCGCGTGGTCCAGGCCTTTGCCAACGAAGACCACGAAGCCGCCCTCTTCGCCAAGGACAACAACCGCTACCGCGAGACCAAGCTGTCAGCCTACAAGCTGATGGCCGGATCGTCGGCGCTGAACTACATGGGGATGCGTCTGATCCAGGTGGTTGTGATGGTGGCCGGTGCAGGTTTTGTGCTGGAAGGATCGCTGAGCACCGGCGGCTTTGTGGCGTTCCTGTTGCTGGTGACGGTGTTCTTTCGTCCCCTCGACAAGATTGCTGCCGTGATCGAAACCTACCCCCGCGGGATCGCAGGCTTTCGCCGCTATCTTGAGCTGTTGGAGACCGAGCCCGACGTGGCCGACGCCAAGGACGCAGTAGAGGCACCTGCGTTCAAAGGCGCGGTGCGTTTTGAAGATATCGGATTTGACTACGGTCAGGGACGACCTGTGCTCAAGGGCATTACACTGGATGTGCAGCCGGGCGAGAAGATGGCCTTTGTCGGTCAGTCCGGCGCAGGCAAAACCACCCTGCTGGCATTGGTGCCGCGCTTCTACGATCCGCAGGCGGGGCGGATCACGATTGACGGTCTGGACGTGGCCAGTGTCACGCTGAATTCCCTGCGCAGTCAGATCGGCATTGTCAGTCAGGATGTTTTTCTGTTCGGCGGCACCCTGCGCGAGAACATCGCCTATGGCCGTCTTGACGCAAGCGAAGACGACATCCTGGACGCGGCCGCCAAGGCACAGCTGAGCGACATGATCGCGCAGATGCCTGACGGGCTTGATACCATTGTGGGCGAACGCGGTGTCAGCCTGTCGGGCGGGCAAAAGCAACGGGTCGCGATTGCGCGGATATTCCTGAAAAACCCGCCGATCCTGATCCTGGACGAGGCGACCTCGGCGCTGGACACCCAGACCGAGCGCCAGATTCAGGACGCGCTGGATGCGCTGTCGGAAAACCGCACGACATTGGTCATCGCGCACCGTCTGGACACGATCCGCAACGCGGACCGCATCGCCGTGATGCAGGACGGCCAGATCGTGGAAATGGGCACGCATTCCGAACTCAGCCAGTCTTTTGGCCACTACACGCGGCTTGCGAACTCCTGACGCCGATACGCCCGGGCGCAGTGGACAGTTGCGGCCCCTGAAGCTTAAGCCAAAGCCGCCTGTATCGCCTGATCCAGATCGGCAATGATATCGTCCACATGTTCAATGCCCACGGACACACGGACCAGACCCGGCTCGATCCCCATGGCGATCCGTTCCTGCAAGGGAATGTCCAGAAACGCCATCGTTCCAGGCATCTGGGTGGTGGTGCGGACCCCGCCCAGGCTGGCGGCAAAAGCGCAGAGTTTCAGGTTTTTCAGGATCTGCACGCCCATTTCCTCGGTGGCGACCTTGAACGACATCATGCAGCCGAAATCGCGCAACTGGATCTTTGCCGCCTCATGGTTGGGGTGCGATTCCAAGCCCGGATAGAACACACGTTCGACCTGGGGATGGGTGTCCAGCCATGCGGCGATCTTGGCGGCGCTCTGGCATTGACGCTCGGCGCGCAGGGCCAGGGTCTGCGCCCCACGCAACAGCAGCCAGGCATTGAACGGCGAGATTGGCGCGCCCAGTTTGTTCAGCGTGTTCCAGCGGACGTCTTCCAGCCAGTCGGCGGGCAGGATATCGGATTTCTGCGTGATGACACCACCCACCGCATCATTGTGACCGCCGATGAATTTCGTCGCACTTTCCACGACCACGTCGACGCCAAAGTCATGCGGACGGCAGATTGCGGGCGAGGCAAAAGTGTTGTCGCAGATCACCACGATGCCATGTTCATGCGCCAGCGCCACCAGTTCGGCCATCGGTGCGACCTTCATTGTCGGGTTGGCAATCGCCTCGAAATACAGAACCTTGGTTTCGGGGCGGATCGCGGCGCGGACGCGGGCCACATCAGTGCAGTCCACCAGCGTCACGTCCAGACCGAAATCACACGCGCGGTGGTCAAAGAATTCATGTGTGCTGGAATAGGTCGTCAGGTCCGCAATCACATGATCGCCCGCTTTCATCACCCCGAACAGCGCATGCGAGATCGCAGCCATCCCCGACGCCGTTGCCAGACAGGCCGTGCCGCCCGCCAGCCGGGCGACGTGTTCCTCGAACTGGTATTCCGTCGGATTGCCACAGCGCGAATAGATATTCACGTCCTTGCGCGCGCCTTGGGTGATCCGGTCATAGGTATCGCCGCCGTATTCAAAGTTCGCGGACATATACAGCGGGTAGTTGATGGATTGCGAATGCTCTTCCGGTTCGTAAAAGACTGCGAGGCTGGCAAAGTCGAGTTCGGATTTGTCCATCTTGGATACCTTTGTTTGCTGACACGCGGGGTCAGCGGAAATTGTGGGAGTGTCAGGCCGTCGCAGCGTTACAGAACGCGCGACAGAAATTCGCGAGTGCGCGGCGATTGCGGGTTTTCGATCATCTCTTTGGGATCGCCCTTTTCGACGACAACGCCGTCATCCATGAAAATAAGCTGATCCCCGATTTCGCGGGCAAAGGCGATTTCGTGCGTAACGACAACCATGGTCATGCCGCTTTTCGCCAGATCGCGCATGACGTTCAGCACCTCGCCAACCAGCTCGGGGTCCAGCGCCGATGTGGGTTCGTCAAACAACAGCGCCTTGGGCTTCATCGCCAGCGCGCGCGCAATCGCCACGCGTTGTTGCTGGCCGCCGGACAGCTCGCGCGGATAGCTGGCCGCCTTGTCGCTCAGCCCCACGCGCGCCAAAAGCGTCAGGGCATCGGCTTCTGCTTCGGCTTTTGGCAACTTGCGCACACGCACCGGCGCTTCGATCAGGTTCTCCATGACCGTCATGTGTGAAAACAGGTTGAACGACTGGAACAGCATCCCGATCTCGGCCCGCCGCTGGCAGACCAGCTTGTCCTTCAGCTCGATCAGACGATCGCCCACCAGATCGTAGCCCACAAAATTCCCGTCGATCAGGATGACGCCACCGCTGAGCTTTTCCAGATGGTTCATGCAGCGCAGGAACGTGCTTTTGCCTGATCCCGACGGCCCGATGATGCAGGTCACGGACCCTTCGGCCACGTCCAAGTCGACACCTTTCAGGACTTCAATCGCGCCAAAACTCTTGCGCACGCCACGTGCAAAGATCATCGAGGTTTCGGGCACATCAAACCTCGCCCTGTTCAGCTTTTGTGCCTCAGACATCTGCATTGCTCCGGTTTTTGCGGCCAAGGATCGCGCGGATCCACGTGTCGAACAGCGTCTCGTTGCGCTTGTCGCTGCGTCCGAAATGCCGCTCGAGGAAGTATTGGCCAACGGACATGATGCTGACCACGGCCAGATACCAGGTCGACACGACGATCAGCAGCGGGATCGTCTCGAACGTGCGGGCATAAATGCTTTGGGCCGAGTAAAACAGATCATCCACTGCGATGAAGGTCACCAGCGACGTCATTTTCAACAGGTTGATCGCCTCGTTCCCGGTGGGTGGCACGACAAAGCGCATGGCTTGCGGCAGCGTGATGCGTTTCAGGATCATCCGGTACGGCATCCCAAGGGCTGTCGCCGCTTCGGCCTGACCGGACGGCACAGATTTGATGCCTGCGCGGATGATTTCGGCCATGTAACCCGCTTCGCACAGCGCCAGCGCCACAACCGCCGAAAAGAACGGGGTCATAAAGTCGTTGGTGCGCACGGAAAACACCTCGCCCACGAACGGCAGGCTGATCGAGATATTGCTGACCAGCAAGGACAGGTTGAACCAGAAAATCAGCTGAATCAAAGCGGGCACGCCGCGAAAGAACCAGACATAGACGCCCGCGAAACCGTTCAGGATTTCACTGCGCGACACCCGCATGATCGCGATAATTGTGCCCAGGATCGTGGCCACGACCATGATGATCACAGTCAGCAGCAGCGTGTTGTAAAGTCCGCGCATGATCGAAGGATGGAACATATAGCTGCGCGCCACGTCCCATTCAAAGGCCGGATTGACGGCAAATGCGCGGATGATGAAATACATCAACACCAGCACCAGCGCCGTTCCGATCCACAGCCCGTACTGCTTTTGCGGCACGACCTTCAGTGACGCCACTGTCTCAGAGGCCGACTGCACCTGTGCGTTGTTATTTGCGTCATGAGCGCTCATCGGCAGACGTCCTTTGGTGTGTGCAGGGCGCCCGGAATAACCGGACGCCTGTTGTCATCAGTCCTGACGCAGATCGTCCATCGAGCTGACAAGATAGGGTTCATTGATCGCATAGGCACCCATGCCAAATTTATCCAGAACGGCCTTGTAAGTGCCGTTTTCGAATACGGCCGCCAGCGCCTCTTGCATCATGTTGGCCGTGTCAGGTTCATCCTTGGCGATGGCCATGCCCAGTGGCGACACTTCATAGAGTGTCGGCAAAACGACCAGCTTGCCCTTGCTCTCGATCTCGAAAAAGCTCGAGGCTGTGGCATCGTCCAGACGGGCATCAATGCGACCGGACAGAACGGCCTGCACGATGTCGGTCGATGTGTTGAACACCGATTTCTCTACCGCGTCCAAGCTGTTTGCGGTGCATTCCGCATTCAGTTTTTCAACAAGGAAATCGGCCAGGCTGCCTGCCGACACGCCAACGGACTTGCCGCACAACGGATAGTCGCCGGAAAATTCCTCGACCTTGGCTGGCAGCGTTGATGCGGCGACACCTGCCTTGAGGAACATCACGAAATCAACCTGTTCCAGACGTTCGGGCGTGGCGGAAAATGTCTCCCATGCGACGCTGAAGCGGCCTGCGGCAAGGCCGGGGATCATCGACGGGAACGGCGTGCGCTGGATTTCCAGTTCGACGTTCATCGCGTCGGCAACAGCATTGGCCAGCTCGACGATGATGCCGGCCTGTTCGCCGTTTTCATCCAGATATTCGAAGGGCGCGTAATCCAGCGTGTTCGCAATCGTCAGCACGCCGCTTTCGGCCACATCCGGTGACACCGTGATGTCTGCTGCAGACACGCTGCCTGTGCTCAGCGCAAGCAAGGCGCCTGCGATGGGTGCGATCAGTTTATTGGTTTTTTTCATGATATCCCTCCAAGTTGGTGTTGGTTGATAAGCCAATAAGTGACACAGCCGCCGGCTATGTCGCCTGTTCGGCTGCTTTCTTGCGGTAATGATAATTCTTGTCGATCCGTTCCATCAGGTAGTCGCGGTAAAGGATCGGCTCGTATTTCTCTTGCCCGTCGGGTCCGATGCAGGGTTCCAGAACCTTGATCGTCTCATCCATCGAGGGATCGAAGAAGAACGGTTGCGAATACCGCTCGCGGCCCGAACTGTTGATGACCCGGTGCGGGGTGGACACGAACAGATCGTTCGACCAGCGCGCCAGGATATCGCCCACGTTCATCACAAAGGCCCCAGGAACCGGCGGTGCCGCGACCCAGTCGCCGTTCTTGTTCAACACTTCAAGCCCGCCCACGTCATCCTGCGCCAGCAACGTGATAAACCCATAATCCGTATGCGGAGCCGAGCCGAACAAACCGTCCTCGGGCGGCTGCGGCGGGTAGTGCAGCAGCCGTAGAAATGTTGTCGGATCTTCGAAATAGCGGTTCAGACTGTCGGCGGGCAGCCCCAGCGAGATTGCAATCGCGCTGGCCATCTTGCGGCCCAGCACCGTCATCGCCTCGACATAAGCTTCGATCGTTTCACGAAAGCCCGGCAGCACTTCCGCGTCCGGCCATTGGTTCGGCCCCTGCAACGGCAGGCCCGCGATGGCACGCGGATCGTCTTCGGCAACCTCGTGCATGAAAAATATGGATTCGCTCTGGTTGGGCTTGCTCACCTGCTCGACCGAAGAGGTCACGATGGTCGAACCTGCAAACTTCAGATAGCCGCGAAAATTCTTGTCGATCTGGATCTTGGCTTTTTCGTCCTCGGACAGCGCAAAGAAGCGTTTGCCCATCGCACGCACCGCTTCGATCTGACCCGTGGTGATGGGATGGCCGACGACATAAAGGAAACCGGTTGTTTCAAGGTGACCTCGCATTTCCGCGGCGGTGGCGGCAATTGCGCCTTCGTCCGTGCCATACAGCGCCGATACATCCAGCTTCGGGATTTCGGAAAAATCGCCCCGTTCAGTGCCGTTCATTGCAGTCTCCCGTTCTTGTCGATCTTGCCATCTACATACAGTACTGTATTGTATTCACGAAGCGCAAAAAACAGCAATAGTTTTTTGTCACAAAGGAAGGTCACGCGGATGAGTGCGCGCAAAATCATTATAGATACCGATCCAGGGCATGATGATGCCTTTGCAATCCTGTTCGCTCTGGGATCACCCGAAGAACTGGAGGTTGTGGGCATTACCACCGTTGCAGGCAACGTCCCCCTGCCTTTGACTTCTCTGAATGCGCTGAAGGTTGTCGAGTTGGCAAAACGCACCGATGTCCCGGTCTATGCAGGCTGCGCGGCTCCGATGGTACGCAAGTTGCTGACCGCCGAACACATCCACGGTGAAACCGGGATCGACGGGGCGGATCTGCCGCACCCTGTCACCCCCTTGCAGAATGAACATGCGGTCAACTTCATCGTGCGCACACTGATGGAAGCGCCCGAGGGCGAGATCACGATTTGCACCCTTGGGCCCATGACCAATGTCGCAATGGCGATGACGATGGAGCCGCGTATCATCCCGCGCATCCGCGAGGTCGTCCTGATGGGCGGCGGCTTTTTCGAGGGGGGCAACACCACGCCCGCCGCCGAATTCAACATCTTCGTCGACCCCCATGCCGCGCACAAAGTGTTCGCATCCGGTGTGCCGGTCACAATGGCGGGCATTGATTGCACCTATACCGCACAGATGACGCCGGAATGGCTGCAAAAGCTGCGCGACACCGGCAGCCACGCCGCTGTTCAAGCCGCCAATCTGGCCGATTTCTTCCGCCAGTACGGGTCGCACAAATTCCCGACCGAAGCGCGCCCGATTCACGATGCCTGTGTCACCGGTTATCTTCTGGCGCCCGAGATCTACGAACAGCGCATGTGCCATGTCACAGTTGATATATCCTCGCCCGTGACCATTGGCATGACCGTTGTCGACTGGTGGGGCGTTACCGGCAACGACAAGAACTGCAATGTTCTGCGGCGGGTCGATGCGGATGCATTCTTTGCCCTGATGCTGGAACGTATCGGGTCGCTGCCGTGACCGGTCTCTGGACATAGACTGGCAAACATGACAGCTTTTGCCGCGACCTTCGGGCGTGGAAATCACAATGAAAGCAAGGCCCTGTTGGCACGTGAGTGAACCTGTAAAAACAGACAAGCCCACCAGGGTCCCCCGCAAGAACCTGTCACGCGATGCCTGGGTTGCGGCGGCGCGAAAGGTGCTGGAGAAACGCGGCATTGCCGAGGTCAAGATCGACGGGCTTGCCCGGAAACTGAAGGTCACCCGTGGCAGTTTCTATTTCCACTTCAAAAGCTTGAAGGACCTGCACGAAGAGCTTTTGAACGAATGGCGGCGCGCCAACTGTGCCCCGTTCCATGCCCTGAGCGAGGCAAACTATGACGATGGCCTGCAACTGTTCACCGACATCGTGCATGTCTGGGTGGACGAAGCCCCGTTCAGCCCCGCGCTTGATCTGGCCACCCGCGACTGGTCGCGCACCTCGAAAGCATTGGCAGGCGAGGTCGAGGAGAACGACAATCTGCGCATGGACCTTCTGACGCAGGCGTTTCAGAAAATGGGCTATGATCAGGATGAAAGCATTGTGCGCGCGCGCATCACCTATTTTCACCAGATCGGCCAATACGCGCTGTCGTTCAAGGAGCCCCGCGACATCCGCGAGCAATACCAGCCCCTGTTCGGCTCCGTCCTTTTGGGTCCGCTGGTGCGCGATCCGAACCTGAAAAAACGCTAGGCGTTCAGCCCTGACATCCGGTGAAACGGGTTGACGCTGAGGACCAGATTTTGAAAGCTGTCCTGCACCCGATGATCCACATCGACTGTGTCACACCGGGATGCAAGTCGTTGTCAGACCTTCTGGCTGCGACCAGCCATGGTTTGTCGCGTTCCCTGGTAGATGAACCAGCCGATGATCATGAAGGTGATGACCATGATCACACCCGAGATGGGCCGTGTGATGAAGGTCGAGACCTCTCCGTTCGCCACCACAAGAGCCCGACGAAAGTTTTCTTCCATCATTGGTCCAAGGACAAACCCAAGCAACAAGGGCGCGACTTCGAAATTCAACGCTTTCATGCCCCATCCCAGAAAGCCGAACCCGAGCAAGACAAACAGGTCCATCACCTGATAGTTCACGCTGTAAATGCCGATGCAGACAAAGGCGACGATTACCGGGAAAAGCAGGTTGTAGGGGATCGACAGAATGCGCACCCAAAGCCCGATCAAAGGCAGATTGAGGATCAAGAGAAAGATGTTGCCGATGATAAAGCTGACAACCAGCCCCCAGAAGAGATCGGGGGAATCTGTGATAACGCTTGGCCCGGGCAAAATGCCATGCACCATCATCACACCCAACATGATCGCCATAACCGGATCGCCGGGAATCCCGAGGCTGAGCGTCGGGATAAAGGCCGCTTGCACAGCAGCATTGTTCGCAGCCTCTGGCGCTGCGACCCCTTCGATTGCACCCTTCCCGAATTCCTCTGGGTGACGGCTTAACTTTTTCTCAGCTGCATAAGAGATGAACGTGGCCACGACACCGCCCGTGCCGGGCAACGCGCCAAAGAACGCACCAATGCTGGATCCGCGCAACATCGGCATACCCGACTTGCGCCATTGATCGCGCGACGGCAGCATGGACCTGAACGATATATCCTTTGAGCTGACGCTACTTTTTACCGTGCGCCCCGCATTTGCGATGATTTCCGGCAAGCCGAACAGACCGATGGCCACAGCAACCAACGGCAGCCCGTCGTAAAATTCCGTAACGCCAAAGGTAAATCGAGCGGCTCCGCTGTTCAAATCAAGGCCGACCAACCCAAGCGCGAGGCCCAAGGTCACAGCGGCAAGCGAACGGACCGATTTGCCGGACCCAACCAATGATGCTGCGATCAGACCCAGGAACATCAGCGAGAAATATTCCTGCGGACCGAATTGCAACGCCACGCGCGCCAGAGGGGCAGAGAACAACGACAAAAGAACAACGCCGAACAACGACCCGACGCAGGATGCGATGGCTGTTATGAACAACGCAACGCCGGCCTGTCCCTTTTGCGCCATAGGATAGCCGTCCAGACCGGTCACCGCGCTTGTCGCAGTGCCGGGCAGGTTCAGCAAGATTGACGCCGTCGAGCCGCCGTAAGCTGCGCCATAGTAGATACCCGCCAGCATGATCAGTGCAAAGTTGGGCTCGACATGAAAGGTGATCGGCAAAAGCATGGCAAGCGTCGCCATGGTTCCGATGCCTGGCAGCACACCAACAAGCGTCCCCAGCGTGACGCCCAAAAGACAATACCCTAGCCCGCCAAGCGACGCCGCGACGCCAAAGCCCAGGGAGAGGTTGCTGAAAAGATCACCCATTATCCGAATGCCTTGATCTGAAGCCCGAGGGCAAAACTAAAGATAAACCAGCACACCGCCGCCGTTCCAAAGGCAAGGATCACGGCGACGCCAAGCTTTGTGTTGCGATTGGCAAGTGCAGACAGAAAAACCGCGACCGTCACGGATGGCACGAGGCCAACCCGTTCAATCATCAGCGCGAACGCAAGAAAGGCCGCGGTGACCAGAAAAACTCCGCGCCGGTCGGCAATGGGCGGCGGTAGACTGTCGTCATTCTGGGGTTCGGGTTTCGACAACAGAATCAAGCCCGCACCCAGCAGGCACATCAAGACCGCCAGAAGCATTGGGAAATATCCCGGCCCCATGCTGCGCATTGTACCAAGCCGATAGCCCACGGCCTCTACAAGGATGAACGCCCCTAGACCAGCCGTGACAAGTCCCGCAATCAAGTCTTCTCTTCTGTCTATGAGCGACTTCAACATATGCCCTCCCCGACCCGCAGGTCGCTTGTTTGTATCTGCACTGCACCAGCTCTCCCCGCACGGCAGCATGAACCCGGTGTTGTCCTAGTTTGGTTGCTGTGCCTTTGCGGTGATGACCTGGCCCGTCACATATCCGGCCTGTTCACTTGAGATCCATCCCGCCAAGCGGCCCAATCCGTCGAGGTTCTCGCCCGACCAAACCACCGTGTTCACCCGGTGCCCACGCGGCGCCCATTCAAGTGCCATTACCTGAGACAACATTCCCACGGCAGCGGCTGTCGGCGCATCCCTCTCTGCGGTCACAAGCAAAAGCGAAAACGGCTGGCCCGGCTCCAAATTTTCTATTTCCTGCGCAAGCGCGTGCAGATGGGACAACGCGCCGGGCACATCACGATACGACAGCGGCGTCATATCAATGATCGCGGATGGCGTTGGGCCGTCCGCAAGTTCGACGTGGGTTTCGATCTGTTTGACCGCGTGATGTGGCGCAAGTGTCTGGGATATGGCCCTCGCGGATGGGCCGCCGCCGATGATGACGATGGGGCCATCACCGGGCTTTTCAGATTGGCGCGCATCTGATGCCAAGGGGCGCCCGCCAGAGATGATCGTTCCACCATCCACGGAGAGACATTCACCCGCCAGCGGGCCGCCTTCTGAGGACGCCAGAAAGGCCACTGCGCGCGCTATGTCATCGGGATCACCCAAACGCCCTAGCGGAACTGTCGCGGCCGCAGCCTCTGCATCCAGTCTGCCATTGGCAATCAGGCTTTCGACCAACTCTGTGCGCACGTATCCCGGGGCAACAGCGCAAACACGCTGTCCCAGTTTCGCAGCCGAGGTGTTGTAGTTTTTGGTCAATGTCAGAATTGCCGCTTTGGTCGCGCTATAAGCACCGCGCAAGGCCAGAGGACGGTATGCGGCGCCGGAGGCCAGGTTGACGACCACTCCGCCCGCTTGCAGCACCTCTTGTGACGCTTTGCAGATAGCATCAACGCTCGAAAGGTTAACAGCCACCAGTCGTTCGAAATCAGCAATCGGGATCTCGCCGACACGGCGTCCCGAGGTGTCGGTGATGCCCGCATTGTTCACAACGATATCCAGCCCGCCCACGACCTGTGCTGCCCGCGCGACAAGCCCGGCAGCCTGGGCCAGGTCGGACAGGTCAACACCGATCGCGACATGGCCGGGACCAAGGGTCTGGGCGCGCTCCTGTGCGGCTTTCTCGTTTATGTCTGCAATGACACAAACTATGCCACTGGCAGCAAACCTCTGGCAGATGGCCCACCCAATTCCCGTGGCCCCTCCGGTAACAAGTGCCTTGCGGGGAAGGTTATCGGCTTTGCTGTTCTGTGACATACTGTGCCCTTAAAGGTTCGAGGTGCCGATGCCGCCATCAACCAACAGCACCTGACCGGTGACAAAGTCGCTTTCTGCAGCAGAAAGATACATAATTGCGCGGGCGATATCGTCGACAGTGCCCAACCGGCCAAGCGGCGTATGGGCAATGCGCTTGGCATCCAGGTCGGCGTTGCGGTGCTTTTGCGTGCCCTCGGTCGGGACGGCGGACGGGGCCACGGCATTTACGCGAATATTGCTTGCCCCAAGCTCGGCAGCCGCAGCGCGGGTCATGCCCATAACCCCTGCCTTCAGGCCGCTGTACACCAGCGAGCGCGGCGCAGATCGGAAACCGGCGGCAGAGGCGACATTCACGATGGCCCCGCCACGGGTTTTGTCCATCACTTCAACCGCCGCCTGAATGCCCCAGATGATGCTGTTAAAACCAATCTGCACCATGCGGTCGACCGTTTCCGGCGCAATGTCGGGAATCGCCTGATAGCGCACCCATGCTGCGTTGTTCACCAGAACATCAAGCTGCCCGGCAGCCTCCATGACCTGATCCACGGCAGCGCGGACACCCTCGCGGGTGCCGACGTTCTGAACAACCGGGATAGCCTTGCCACCCTCGGCAGTAATCTCGGAGACGGCTTCTTCGACGAATTCTGCTTTCAGGTCATTGATCGCCACGGTCCAGCCGCGCGCTGCCATGAGCTTGGCTGTTGCCTTGCCGATGCCATGCCCGGCCCCGGTGATCAGTGCGACGGTTTTATCAGCTTGCACGTTGCAGCTCCTTTTTGTTGTTCTCACCCGACAAAAGTTGCTGCGCAACATTGTCCAGCAGCTCGGCCGCCTTTCCTTGAGCGGCAAGCGTGCGCACGAACCGCAGATGACGGTGCAGCGGAACGTCCCATGTGTATCCCATGCCGCCGAATATCTGGATCGCAGTCTCGGCGGTTTTGGCGCCAAGACCCGTGGCCCCGATGAACGTTGCGCGCGCGGCGTCAACGGGCATTTCGCAGTGGGGAGAAAGACTGCGGGCGATAGAGTTGCGGATGGTTTCAACTGCCAGACATTGACGGGCAAGATGGTGCTGGATCGCCTGATATGACACCAGTGTTTTTCCAAACTGCCGACGGTCCTGCGCATATTCACATGCTCGTTCAAGACTGTCTTCTGCAGCGCCCAATATCAACGCGGATCGCAGAATTTGCGCAGTGCGCTGCAATTCCGTCACCGTTTCAGCACTCAACACCGGACCCTCGGCGGCGGTGATGACGACACGCGCCTCGGGCCGCTCCAGATCAAGGGTATCTTCCGCCAAAACCTCGGCACTCTCGCCCAAGGTGACTAGAATTGCCGAACCATCGCGTCGAAATACCAGAACCGCGTCACAGTCTTCAGCCAACGGAGCGCGGTCCACTGTCCCTGCTGATCCGTCAAGTTCACCGTTCCATGCGATCGTCACCTTGGTGTGACCTATCGCGATAGCAGTGGCCAGATCGTCACGAGTGCCACTGAAGGCCTGCGCCAGAAGCATCGTCTCAAGCAATGGCGCGGCCAGCATTCCGGCCCCTGCGGCATGAAGAACAGGCACGGCAAAGTCGACGGGCAGCCCCATACCACCAGAGCTGTCGCTGGCCAGAATACCGGTCAGCCCCGCATCGGCCAAAAGCGCGATCCTGGTGGCGGTGGTGTCCGCCTCGGCACAGGCGTTCACCACGGCCTTGGCTGTATCGGCAAAATCCTCGGGGGAAAGATCGTATTCGGTGGTCATGGATTATCTCTCCCAGTTCAGTTTCAGAATTCGCTTTGCAATAATGCCCAGCTGGATTTCGGTGGTGCCCGCATAGATCGTTTCGGCGCGCGCCTTGATATAAATGTCTTCCATCCGCCGTTTCACAGCACGCAAGGGATCGGACATATCGGGCGGAAAACGTGAAACGATTTCCAGGGCAAGCTTGGAAAAATCCTGATGCGCCTCGCTCCAGAACATCTTGGGAAGCGACCCACGGGGCCCGATTTCATTGCCGTCGATCAGGGACCCGACCAATGTTTCTACGTGCCCTTTGAGCAATTCGATGTTCACGGCGACTTCGGCAAGCGGTCGGGCATAGTCCTGTTCGACCAGCCTGCGGGTCGCCGGGTTTTCAGCGCAGGCCGACACCAGGTGCTGCAGCTGGTTTTCAAACCGCCAGGCGCGGTGCATCCGGTTGGTGGCACGTTCAATCGACAACACCCGCGTCGCCGCAGCCCAGCCCTGATCGGGCGAGCCGAGCATATCCGCCTCGGGGACGACAACATCATTAAAGAACACTTCACAGAAATGCCGCGCACCGTCGATTGACTTGATCTCGCGGATGTCCACGCCCGGCAGGCTGGTGTCCACGGCGAACAGAACCAGACCGCGGTGGCGATCTTCAACCGATCCGGTGCGTGCCAGCAAAAGGCAGTGGCTGGATTTGGACGCGCCCGAGGTCCAGATTTTCTGACCGTTGATCACCCAGCCATCACCGGTTTTTTCGGCCCTGGTGCGCAGACCCGCAAGATCGGACCCGGCGTTGGGTTCTGAAAACCCCTGACACCAGATGTTACTCATCTCGAGGATGGCAGGCAGGTATTCCGCTTTCTGCCGTTCGTTACCAACGGCCAGAATGATCGGACCTGCCAGTTCTTTGCCAATCGAATTGACACTTTCAGGCATCGGCGTGCGGCCAATTTCACGGCTGATATCCAGATGGGCACGCAGTCCCAGATCGCCACCGCCATATTGCTTGGGCCACGTGGCGCCGATGATACCGGCCTTGTGCAGCTTTGATTCCCATTCAGACAGCTCTGCAATGCTGGGTTCACGCTCTTGCAGGATGTCTTCGCGCAGGGTTTGCGGAAGATTTGCGTCCAGCCAGGCGCGGGCATTATCTCCGGCTGTTTCAGTGGAGGGCCGTTCACTGGCCACGGCGGCGGTCTGTGTCATTCAGCGGCCTCTGAGGTTTGAGTCTGGTGTGGGATGATCAGCGCATCAAGCGCGATTGCGCCTTTGCCCTGGTCCCGCACGAGAAGTGGATTGATATCGATCTCTGCGACGTCGTCAGCATGACGTTTGGCAAATTCGGACACGGCGACAATGGCTTGCGCTGCGGCGTCCACGTCGGCACGGGGCCGTCCGCGCGCACCATCAAGCAGCGCAAAACACTTGAGCGACCGCAGCATTTTCTGCGCACCCTCCAGCGAGACAGGCGCCGGTTGAAGGGCGGTGTCCCGGAACACTTCGGCAAAGATGCCACCAAGTCCGACCATGACCACGGGGCCAAAGATCGGGTCGGTGGTCGTGCCAACGATCAACTCGGTGCCCCCTGTGATCATCGGCGCAACCAATACACCGTCGATCCGGGCGTCAGGCGCATGTGCGGCTGCGGCGGCCATGATCCGGTCATAGGCCGCGGCGGCATTGTCCGCGCCGACAACGCCAAGCTCTACGCCGCCTATGTCGGATTTGTGCTGGATGTCCGCTGACAGTATTTTCATCGCCACGGGCAACGCCAGCCGATCCGCCGCCTGTCCCGCTGCATCCGCCGATGTCACGACGACCTCCTCTGGGAAACAAATCCCGGCGGCCGAGAGGACACGCTTGGCATCCGCTTCGGTGGCGACGGAACCGTGATCCAGACGGGCGGTTGCAATGTCCCGCGCGGCGCCCGCGCTCTTGTCTTTCTCCGCAGTTAAACGCCCCAGATGAGACACCCCTTCCATCATCGCGTCGATGGTCGGAAAGGTCAGAATTCCCTTGGCATTCAGGATTTGAAGCGCATCGTCTGGCCCTGCGACACAGGCCACAAAGACCTGATCGGGATGGGCTGCGCGCACCGCATCCAATGCCGCCAGATAGGTGTCGCGCAGGCGAGGAACCTCAAGTCCCAGCGCCATCATGATGCAAACGACTTCATTCGCGTCATCGCTTGCGACGGCCGACAACAACGCGCCGAAGGTCTCGGGGTTGGCCGACATCTGGGCCGTGGCGTCCACAGGATTGACAGCCGAAGCCAGCGGCAGCACGGCCTTGATCTGTTCGATCGCGGCGTCGCCGGTCCGGTTCAGGGTCAGGCCATGTTCCTCTGCCGCATCCGCCATCATGATCCCAAAGCCGCCGGATGCCGCGATAACCGACACGGATGTGTTCGCGCTGACAGTCCGGTCCCCAAGGGCGGCGGCGGCGCTGCCCATCTGGACCAACATTTCAAGCGACTTGACGCGCACCGCCCCATGTTTGGCAAAAACCGCATCAAACACCTGGTCTGCACCGGCCAGCCCACCGGTGTGCGACATGGCTGCAACCTTGCCGATGTCCGAGGCGCCCATCTTCAGCACGAACACAGGCTTGCCGGCGGCCCGCGCAGTATCCAACGCAAGCGTCAGGCGTGCGGCATCCCGGCAGGTTTCCATACACACCAGAATGACGCGGGTTGCAGCGTCGCCCGCCATCCACGCGATGGCATCGGCAATATCCACGTCGCATTCATTGCCAGAGGCGATAAAGCGGCTGATCCCCGCCCCACCGCGCCCGAGCATTTTCATGGCAAGGCTGCCCACGTTGCCGCTTTGCGAGACAATCGCAACCGGACCTTGTGCGGGCATTTCATTTTCCAGCGCGACCGAGAATGTCCCAATCGCCTTTTCCGGCACACTGACCGTGCCAAGGCAGTTTGGCCCCAAAACCCGCATCCCGGTTTTGTCGGCAATCGCACGCAATTCGTGTTGCCGTGCGGCGCCTTCGCTCCCTTGCTCGGCAAATCCGGCGGACAGCACAATCGCGGCGGGCACACCACGTTCAGCGCAGGCCCGCGCAGCCTCCAGCGCACCGGCACCGGGTAGGGCAATAAGCGCCAAGTCCGGGACCTGCGGCAGGTCCGCAATGCTGGCATAGGCGGTCAGACCTTGAACCTCGTCCGCCTTGGGATTGACCGGAAGAATTGCACCGGCATAGCCGTGTTTCTTCAGCAGATGGACAGGTCGCCCGCCCGTTTTCGACGGGTCTGTCGAAGCCCCGATAACAGCAATCGACTTGGGCTGGAAAATCTGGTCCAGCCCCCGACCAAGGTTGATGTCACCCACCATTTCAGCGCCCCGTGAACTTCGGTTCGCGTTTCTCCAAAAAGGCCATGCGGGCCTCTTTCGCGTCATCGGTCTGAGCCAGCGCCATCGTATAGTTCTGTTCCATCCGGTAGGCATCGCGCTGCGGCATATGCTCGACGATGGTCATGGCCTGTTTGGCATAGCGAATGGCCAGCGGGCTTTTCGCTGCGATCTCCTGGGCGACGGCCATGGCGGTCGGCACAAGGTCATCCTGGGACGTGACGGCCTCGATGACATTGCGCTCCAGCAACTCAGCAGCCGTCAGACGCACACCTGTGTAGAACATCCGACGCATGGTGGAACGGCCAAACAGCGTGTTCAACATGGATGCACCGCCTGCCAGACCGACATTGATCTCGGGCATACCGAAGGTCGCATTTTCAGCCGCATAGTAGATGTCACAGGACGCCATCAGCCCCAGCCCTGCACCAAGGGCCGCACCGTTTACTGCGGCAATGACAGGCTTGGAACACTCGCGAATCGCATTCCCGGTTTCACGGGTGATCCGGTTGTGTTCAAGAAAGTCTCCGGGAACATCGGCGTCGGGGCGATCCTTCAGGTCGGCACCGGCGCAAAAGGTTTTTCCCTCACCGGTCAGAACAGCACAGCGAATATCTTCGCGGGCAGAAATCTCGTCGAACACTGCAATGACTTCGGCACGCGCTTTTCGGCTGAGGGCATTCACGGGGGGGCGATTCAAGGTAACCAGCGCTACGTGGCCAACGATTTCAAATCGCAGGGATTCATAAGTCATGTGTACTCCTCCTGAGGCTCTCCCAGCCCCTGACTGACCAGACGGTCAGCAGGAAGCTAGCACTGGCCCCCTGCACTGACAACAGGAAAATTGAACATTGACTGACTGGACGGTCAGCACTAGCGTTCGCCCATTCGGTGCCGTCTAGACGGGCCAAATCGGGTCATTAACCCGGCCACAGGAGGAGAGAAATTATGAAACCTATCAATCGTCGCACCGCCATTGCTGCCGTTGGAGCAGCCCTGGCGCTGGCCACGCCGCAGATCGCATCAGCACAGTCCAATGAACCCATCACATTCGTCGTCCCATACGGTGGCGGAGGTTTGGTCGATGGGATGACCCGCCAGATTGCCGATTTGGTTTCTACCGAACTGGGTGTTCCAGTGCTGGTGGAAAACAAGCCAGGTGCAAACGGCATCATCGGCTCTCAATACGTTGCGTCGGCAAAAGCGGACGGGCTGACATTTCTGGTCGGTGCAACCGGTCCGATTTCTCTGAACGTACTGCTGCGCCCGAACCTGCCTTATGGTCTGGAGGATTTTGATCCTGTCGCAACGATGTTCAGTGGTCCTCTGACTGTGACCGTTCCCGCGTCCTTGGGTGTGGATACAATCGACGGTCTGGCCGAATACGCCAAAGAAACAGGGCGGCCACTGCGCTATGCAACGCTTGGGCCGGGCAGCGTGACACATCTGTTTGGCTTGATCATGCAAGGTGAGTTAGGCGTCGACATGGTTGATGTCGCCTATCGCAACAACCCGGCGGCTCTGGTTGACCTGATGGGGGGGCAGGCAGAACTGAATTTCTCGACGCCCATTTCCCTTTTGGATCACGAGAAGTCCGGTGATATCAAAATGCTGGCTATCACCACGCCCGAGCGGATGGATCAATTCCCGGACCTGCCCACCACGACTGAATTGGGCTATCCCAATCTGGAATCGTCGTTCTGGTTCGGCTTGCTCGCCCCTGCGGGCACACCTGCTGAAATCATAGAAAAGGTCGGTGCCGCTGTTGAACACGCCATTAACGACGCGGATTTTCAGCAAAAGATGATCAACGTCGGGATGATTCCGCAGCCGGGACTGGCTGACGCAATGCAGGCGCAGCTGGACACAGACATGAAAGTCTGGGGCAAGGTTGTCAAAGACAACAACATCACCCTCGAGTAAATATTAGACCGGCGCGTCGGGTCAGACCTGGCGCGCCAATGCTACGAAAGTTGCTTCAATGGGCTGGCTCAATCTAAAAGATCGCACCGTTTTCGTCACCGGTGCAGCAGGCGGGATTGGCCGCGCCGTTGCACAAAGCTTTGCCGATCAAGGTGCCAGGCTTGCGCTGTTCGACCGTGACGCCGAAGGACTGCACGCTGTGGCGGGGCAGTTTGAAACCGCGCCGCTGGCCATGCCGCTGGATTTGTCCGATCTTGCCGCAGTCGAAACCACCCTGAACACGGCCGCGGATTTGGTCGGTGCGCCCAGCATTCTGGTCAACGTCGCCGCCATGTCGTCCCCTGCCCTGCTGGCAGAGGTCAGCGAGGCAGCGTTTAATTTGCAGATGACTGTGAACACCACCGCTGCTCTTGTTGCAGCCCAAATCTTTCGCCGTAGACGCGACACGGACCGGCCTGCTGCGATCGTCAACATTTCCTCAATCGCGGCTCAGAACCCCGTTCCAAACGGTGCTGCCTATTCCGTCAGCAAAGCTGCTTTAACGTCATTGACCCGCCAGCTGGCGGTCGAATGGGGCCCCGAAGGCATCAGGTGCAATCTGGTAAGTCCGGGTCTGATCCTGACGCCGCTAAGCAAGAATTTTTACAGTGACCCACAAGACCGCAAGGCGCGCGAAAATGTCGTGCCAGTGCGTCGCATCGGAACGCCGCAAGATATCGCAGACGCAGTGCTTTACCTCGCCAGTGACCGCGCGTCCTATGTAAGTGGCGCGGATGTGGTTGTAGATGGGGCGTTCACACAAACGCTGATGACCCACATCCCACGCAAACGCATGACCTAACGCTTCGAAAGCCCGCCAAGCAGAATTCCGAAATACTGATCGACAATTTCAGGCGGGCGCAACTCTTTCGAAGGCACGTACCATCGGTGCATCCAGTTGATCGCAGACAGGATAAGTCGACCTGTCATGGCGGGATCGACCTTATTGAACTCTCCGCTCTCGACACCCTGCGAAATCAGGGTCCGCAGCTTCAGTTCAAATTCCGTCCGGCGTTTCAGGCGTTCTGCCTGACGGTGCCGGTCGGGATCGTTCCAAAAGGATGAACTCGCGGCAATCCACGCCCAGCGATATTCCTCAAAGAACTCTGCGGTCGCAATCATAAAGGCGCGCACTTGTTCCGCGGCGCTGGCATCCTCTGGGATCTGCCCGAACACATAGTCATTCAAACGGAGTGCTGACCGCATCGCAATTTGGGAATAGAATTTCTCTTTGCTCGTAAAGTGGTGGTACAAAAGCGCCTTTGAAACTCCGGACGCCTCTGACACATCACGCATGGTTGCCGCGTCATATCCCTTCTCGGCAAAGACACGCGCCCCCGTCTCCAAAAGCTCCAGAACCCGCGGGCTGAGAACCGAATCTGCTTCTGCACTTGAGGTGGCTTTGGGCCCTGTGCTCATGCTCTATTTCCCTTAAATTCTTCTCTTATAAGTTATACGCAGCGGCTGACCAGAGGGTCAATGCGGTGCGGTTACGGAATTGCCAGGCCCCGAAATGCCCTGCCAATAGCGGGCCACAAAATCAAGGTAAACGCGCAGCTTTGTCGGGACCTGAACCGTCTCCAGGAAAGCCGCATAAATGCCCTCTTCAAATGTGGTATTTGTCACCGCGTAGTCCTGCAAGACACGCACCAACCTTCCCTCTTGGATATCTTGGGCCACGGTGTATTCGTCCAACAAAGCAATGCCGTGCCCCTGTCGCGCACATTCAAGCAAAACCTGCCCATTGTTCGACCCGAAAGCCGTCGGCACCGGCAGGTCTTCGGCCTGGTCTTCTTTCACGAAACGCCAATACACGACATCATGCCCCAGCAAATATGGCAGAAACGCATGCTGTATCAGGTCCGATGGGATCACGGGCAGTGACGTGCGTGCAAGATAGTCCGGCGCAGCAATCAACACCCGTTCGCTTGCGAACAGACGCCGTCGCATCAGCCCGGCCTCTTGTGGCGGCGCGATACAGAAATCCAGGTCAAAGCCGTCTTCGCGCAACCGGATCGGACGTTCTGACAGATGCAGTTCTACGATGACTTCGGGGTAGGATCTGGCGAATTCCGTCTGCAGTTTTGCCAGAACGGCCACCCCGAACATGGTCCGCGAGTGCACACGCAGAACGCCCTGCGGCGTGTCCTGAAGCGACGCGGCATCGGCCTCGGCCGAACGTATTCCCGCGATAATGGACTCAGCCCGCGCAACGTAGGTTTTTCCTGCCTCAGACAAGGTCAGGTTGCGGGTTGAGCGGTGCACAAGAGTTACCCCGATGTGTGTCTCCAACTCGGTGATGTGCCGCGACACGCTGGCAGGCGACAGGTTAAAACGTCGGCCCGCCGCCGAAAAACTACCGTTGCTTGCGGCAGCGACCAACAGTTCCATTGCCCTAAGCTTGTCCATATTCGCCTTTGCAGAATGTGAAAAGGTATTGCTTACAATAAGCCAATTATGCCCGAAATTGAAAGGTGCTAACTTTGACGAAATCAGTGGTTCAAGGGAGGAACGATCATGGAATTCGGCGTTTTCACACTCGCGCAACAGCGCAGCTACAATCAAAGTTCGCAGGAAGTCATCGCAAATACGGTTGAACAAACCGTTCTGGCCGAACAAGCAGGATTTGACGCAGCTTGGTCTGCCGAGCACCATTTCAACAACTATTCCCTGTCGCCCTCTCCGTTGATGACCGTCGCACATTGCGCGGGCAAGACCTCGAAAATCCGTCTCGGCACGGCAGTGTGTATCCTGCCCCTGTACCACCCGGCACGCTTCCTGGCCGAGGTTGGCTATGTCGACACGGTATCGAACGGCCGCCTAGAGCTGGGCATCGGCTCGGGCTACCAGCAATTCGAATTTGAACGCTTCGGCACCTCGCTTGCCGACGCAGGCCCGATGTTTCAGGAATATCTGGATGTGATCCCGATGGCCCTGACACAGCAAAGCTTCGAGTATCATGGTAAATATCTGGACATTCCGCCCAGCTCGATCAGCGTACGCTGCGTGCAGGACCCGATGCCGCCGATCTGGGTGACGACGGGCAATCCCAAAGTGCGCGAACGTGCGATGAAAGAAGGTCACAACCTGTTTGTGACCGTCCTGCACGGCGACCTCGACGCGATCCAGGGGCTGCGCACCAAACTTGAGGAATCGGCAAGCGAAGCGGGAACCGACATCGCCGACACCAAGCTTGGTTTCCTGCGCTGCGGCTTTGCCAGCGACAACAAAGCCGAGATCGAAAGCTATCTCGACAGCGCACGATTTGCCCGCAGGTTGTCGGAAAGCCTGAAAGACCGCCGCCAGCAAACCGACGACGGCTATCTGATGCAAGAGGTGCCGCTGAACAAGGAAATGTCGCTTGATGAAATGGCGGCCAACTTGCCGGTGGGCAGCGTCAATCAGGTTATTGACCGTATGCTGGCCGAGATCGAAATTCTGAAGCCGCACCATATCGCGTTGCAGACACAGCTTGGTGATTTTGACCAGAAAACCATGCTCAAACAGATCGAACTTTGGGGCGACAAGATCATTCCGGCGATCAACAAGGCGCTTGGCCAGGACACAGTGGCCCCCGCCAAAGTCGTGAACGGCTGACACCATGCGGATCGTAGTCAAACCAAACACGCCCCCGCGCCTCGAGGCACCCGAGGATTTCAAGCGGTTTTCCATCGCATTGGATGAGCGGCTGCAAGGGACCGAAGCTTTGGCCCTCGCGCCGGTCGCGGATTTCAAATCAGAGGAAGGCGCCCATGCATGGGTGCGTCCCGACGCCATCAGGGCCCTGTCCGCGATGGCAGGCGATCCGGAATGGGACGCAGGCTTTGCCGCGATGTGCGCCTTTGCCAAGGACCATGGCTGGGTCGGACCAAACGGCGGCATCCGCGCACATATCGATTATCTGCCCGAAGCGTGCCCCGTAAGCGCGGACGAGTTTCGCAGTGCCATGCGCAAATTTGCAAGCGGCGTCTGTATCGTGGCCAGCGGCAAAGGCGCAGATCGGCGCGGCATGACGGTTTCGGCCTTCTCGTCGGTTTCCGCCGAACCGCCGATGGTTCTTGTCTGCCTCAACCGGGCCTCGTCGACGCATGACGCGATCATTTCTGCCGAGGCCTTCAGCGTGAACATCCTTGGCGGATCACAAGAGGATGTGGCCATGCGCTTTGCCGGCCAAGGCGGGTTGCGCGGGGCCGACCGGTTTACCGATGACGCATGGCAAGATGCCGAAGGTGGCGCGCCGGTTCTGGCCACCTCGCACCAGTCACTGGTCTGCACCCCTGTCTCGTCGCATCAGGCCGGGACGCACACCGTGTTGATCGGTCAGGTCATTGCGACCGGCGACACTCAGGACAGTTCCGCGCTGGTCAATTACGACGGGGTGATCAAGGCCACGACGGCGCAGCCAAGCGCCATCCAATAGGATCTCTCGCCTGGCCTCCCTCAGGCGCGAGTCATGAAGCCCGTCTTGCAGCGGGTTTCAAAGTAAACAGCTCCGCGACGGCTTTGTCATTGCGGAGCTGTTTATATTCAACGGCTAGAACAGATCACTCTGCGGTCGCCACCGCGCGCTGTTTAAACGAAAAATCGGCATAGTCGTTCTGTTTCGCCGCGTCGCAATACTCGCGGTATTTGTTGAACCCGCCGACAAACATGGTCAATCCGGTCGGCTTGCCCTTTACATTAGACCCTACCCACCACGTGTTCGCCTTGCGAACCAGCGACTTTTCGGCAAGCTCCGCGACAACCTTCATCCAGCGATCTTCGGCGGTCAGCGTGGGCTCGATCGACGCAAGGCCCGCTTTGGCCATATGGGTTGTCACATCGGCAATCCAGTCCACGTCGTTTTCACTGATCGAGATGATATTGGCCAGGGCCGCGGGGCCGTTCGGACCACAGGTGGAAAACAGGTTCGGAAATCCTTCGATCATCAGCCCCAGATAGGACCGTGGTCCACTTTGCCATTTTTCCTTCAAGGTGCGCCCGTCGCGCCCCACCACATCAAAGGCCAGCAGCGCACCAGTCAGCGCATCATAACCGGTCGCGAAAATCAGAATGTCCAGTTCCGTCTCGCCATCCTCGGTGCGGATGCCCTTTTCGGTGATTTCCACGATGGGATCGGTCAAACAGTCCTTCAGGTGGACGTTTGGCAGATTGTAGGTCTCGTAATATTCCGTATCCAGACAAGGACGGCGCGCGAAAATAGGATAACCGCGTGGCTTCAATGCCTCGGCGGCCTTGGGATCGTCCACGATCTCGCCGATCTTTTCACGCACGAAATCCGCAACCTGGTCATTGGCTTCTTGGTTCGACAACAGGTCAGAGAACGCCGCCAGAAAAGTGTGCCCGCCATCCTGCCAGGCATGTTCCATCACATCGCGACGTTGCGATGGCGGCAGACTGAAAAACGGACGTGTGGACACCGGACGTGTGCCGCCTGTGGGGTTCATTTTCATCGCCGCGCGCATGGCGGGGTAATGACGCTTCATCTCTTTGACATAGGCGTCGTCAAGATCGTGGTTGCGCATCGGCAGCGTCCAGCTGGGCGTGCGCTGATAGACGAACAGTTCCCCGGCCTGCCGCCCGACCTCTTGCACGATCTGGATGCCCGACGACCCGGTGCCGATCAAACCAACGCGCTTGCCGGCAAAGTCGATTTTCTCGTGCGGCCATTTCTGCGCCCGCAGAATTCGCCCCTTGAACCGGTCGATGCCGTCAATGTCGGGGTCCTTGGGAACGGAAAGCGGACCAGTGGACATGATGCAGAAAGGTGCCTCCAACACGTCGCCCTTGTTGGTTGTGACGCGCCAGATTTTTTCAGCCTCGTCCCAGATGGCGCTGGTGACCCGCGTTTCGAACCGGAAGCTCTTGCGCAGGTCCAGCCGGTCCGCGACAAAATTCGCATAGGCCAGAATTTCGGGCTGGGCTGCAAACTGTTCGGACCAGGTCCATTCCTGTTGGATCTCATCGGAAAACCCGTAGGAGTAATCGACACTCATCAAATCACAGCGCGCGCCCGGATAGCGGTTCCAGTACCACACACCGCCGACGTCACCACCTGCCTCGATACCGACCACATCATAGCCCATTTCGCGGAACTTGTGGACGGCATACATGCCGCCAAATCCGGCGCCGACAACGATCATGCCCACGCGTTCTGCTGGTTTGGAAGATTTCATCATCAAGACCTCAATCCTAATTTTTTCTGAAGTTCAAACCGCATAGACGCTGGTTTGAACGGTGACAGGAAAGCAACAGGGGGCTGGCTTTCCTCAAGATTGGAGTTTCGGGGAGACATCGCGGCACCCCGTCAGCTATTCGGGCGCCACACGGCGGAAAAATCCGTCGCGGTACAGCAATGCGCTGTCTTCAGTGCAGGCAACCGCGACGACGCGACCGAACAAGACCTCGTGTGCGCCGCAGGCCATGGATTTTTCCAACACACAATCAAAGCTGCTCAGGGCGTCCGGCAGCACCGGCGCGCCGGTCACAAATTTTGTCCATGTACCTGCACCCATCCGTGTTTCGCCGGACAACCCCCGCGTGGAAAACGCCCGCGCCAGGCTTGAGTGCGCGTCGCTCAGGAAATTGACCGCGAAAATCCCCGAACTCTGGATCAGATGCAGCGCGCTTGCTTTGCGGTTCACACAGACCAGGATCGTCGGGGGCATGGTCGTGGCCGAACAGATCGCGGTCGCAGTGAGCCCGTCGCGCTCGGTTTGTGATTGCGTGGTCACCACGGCGACCGAAGACACCACGCGCCGCATGGCATGTTTGTATTCGACAGGCGACACGGTGTCCGTGTCCGGTGGGTTGGACATTGGTTCTGGCGTCATGACCTGCCCTTCGCACGTTTCGGCAACATCAATTCCCCGCGTCCGCGGCGATGTGATAGACAGGATCGTCCGGGTAAGACCCGCCAATCGGGGTCCGCGGGCCAAACCGGTCCTGTTCGCTTTGCGCGGGCGGGTCCTGGGGTGCGACCCAGTCGTAGACAACCGTGCGCCGCAGCACGCGCCATTCCTGGCCGCGCTTTTCGAACAGGTCGCAGTACCGGCCGCACAACTGAACCTGACGCAGCACGCCGTCCGCTTCGGTGCCACGCTGGAAAGCAATGAAATAGGTTTCCACGTCCGCACGCGTATCCGACGTAAATTCGACCATGATATTGCCGACGTTGTGGATGTTGCGCGGACCGTTGGCCCAGACTTTGCGCACCTGTTCGATGAAACCCGACACAGGCCCGGAATAGGCCCCGTGACTGTCATGCGCGTCGGGCCAGTATGAGGACACAAGTGCCGCTTCGTCAGCGCGGTCAATCCCGCGACAATAGCGATGGATGCAATCGCGGATCGCATCCTTGTCCAGCAGTGCACGAAGGGCAGCGTCTGTCATGAGGGTTCTCCATCTTTGAGTTCAATCAGCGCATCCAATGCGATCACACCCTGCCCCTTTGGCATCACCCGAACTGGGTTCAGGTCAATTCCGGCGATACGGGTCCGGTTGGCAGCGGCAAACATCGACACCTGCGACAGCAGCTGCGCCAGCGCATCGACATCGGCTGGCGGTGCGCCCCGCACCCCTTCAAGCAGCGCATAGCCCTTGATCTCGCGGATCATGCGGTGGGCCTCGGCCACCCCGAACGGGGCTACACGAAAGGTCACATCCTTCAGAACCTCGACGAACACCCCGCCAAGTCCGAACATGACCACCGGACCAAAAGACGGATCGTCATGGACGCCAACAATGGTTTCGACGCCGCCCGCCAGCATGGCAGAAACCAGAACACCTTCGATCTCGGCATCGGGGGCGGCCTTGCGCACCCTTTCCAACATTTCGTCGGTGGCCCGCTGGACCGAGACTGCATCCGTCAGGTTCAGGACGACCCCACCGATCTCGGTCTTGTGTGCAATGTCTGGCGAGCAGATTTTCAGCACAACCGGGAACCCAATCCGTTTCGCTTCCTGCGCTGCCTCGGACCCGTTGCGCACCAGCGCCTCTTCCGCGAACCTCACACCTGCGGTGCGCAAGACGGATTTGGCGGTGGCTTCGCTCATACGCCCCCGGGGCAGCTCTGTAGCGGTTCCGGGTTTGGGTTGCGGGTCATTGCGGTCGAAAGCGTCGGCAAATGCGGCCAGCGCGCCAAAGGATTTGGCGAGTGCCCCGCCGTCTTCGTAGACAAGAAAGCCATCGGCCTCATAGTCAGCCACCACATTGCGCGGTGCGGACATGGTCAGGCCTCGAATGGACCTGTCATGCCCTGCGAGCCCCGCCATCAACGCCTTGCGCAAAGGTTTTGAAAAACTGTCCGACGCAGGCCCGGTTCCAAGGATGGCGCTGAACATATCATAGCCCCCCTTGTCCATCATCGACTGAACGAAAGCTGTCAGGATGCTCATGTCGCTGACGGCTTGTGCCGTGGCATCAACGGGATTGACCGGCGACGCATAGGGCAACAGCGCCTTCAACTCGGCCTGAGCGGTGTCGGGCATCGGGGCCACATCCAGACCCGCCGCGGTGAAGTCATCCGCAAGCTGGATGCCAAAACCACCGGACATCGTGAAAATTCCGGCCTTGTTCCCCTTGGGGAACACCCCGCCCGCGGCGGCATAGGCAATGTCGATCTGCTCTGCCGTCGTCATCGCACGATAGGCGCCGTATTGGCGCAGAACCGCATCAAATACGTCATCCGAACCGGCAAGCGACGCCGTGTGCGACGCAGCCGCGCGCGCACCGACTTCGGTGCGGCCGGTTTTCATGAAGACAACAGCCTTGTTTGCTGCGCGCGCCCGTTCAAGAGCCGCGCGGAAACGGTCGCCATTGCCGATCCCTTCGGCATAGGCCATGACCACACGCGTTTCAGACTGGGCCACAACATGGTCCAACGCTTCGGCCAGCGAGATGTCCAACTCGTTGCCCGTTGTGATCCACTGGCTGATGCCCAGGCCCCGCTCCCGTACAAGATGCGCGATATGCGAGCCATAGGCCCCGCTTTGCGACACGATGCCCACCGGACCGGGTGCCAGAAAAGCACCGTCCAGAACCACAGAAAACGTACCGTAATACCCCAATGCCGGGTTCATGACCCCGAGGCAGTTCGGACCCAGCAACCGCATTCCACCCGCACGTGCCACGGCTGCGATTTCGGCCTGAAGGGCTTCACCCTCTGCGCCTGCTTCGGAAAACCCAGCCGAAAAGACGATGGCCGAGGGAATGCCCTTTTCCACACAATCCTTCACCGCCGCCAGTGTCACCGCTGCAGGCACGGCCAGAATCGCGGTGTCGGGCACTTCTGGCAGATCAAGGACGCTGGCATAAGCTTTCAGGCCTTGAACCGTCTCGCGCTTTGGATTGACCGGATAGATTGTCCCGGCGAACCCCGCCTCGCGCATATAGCGCAATGGACGCCCGCCAATGCGTTTCACGTCATCAGACGCACCAATGACGGCCACACTGCGTGGCGAAATCAGCGACTGCAAGCCCTGGCGCTCCATAATCATCCTATCCATTCTGACCAAACCTCGGCTCTGTGCGTCCGGTGACGCCCAGCCCCTCAAGGGCAAACAGGTATCCACCGTGGGGATGGCGTGACACGGCACGTCCGGTGCCGGAATCCTTGATAGATGTCATGAACAGGGTCGACATGTCCGGCCCGCCAAAGGTGATGCAGCTGGGCATATCGACGGGGGCGTCGATCAGCCGGTCCAGCGTGCCGTCCGGCGCAAACCGCCCGATTTTTCCTGCCTGGACCAATGCCACCCAGATGAAACCTTCGGAATCGACCGTCGCACCGTCCGGGCCGGAGTTGTAATCCTTGGTGTTCACCAGAATGCGCGGTTCGGTCAGCGGCTCGGGTTCGGCTGCGTAATGATAGGCGCGTATCTGTCGGTCCAGGCTGTCGGCAAAATACAAGGTGCCGCCGTCCGGGCTGAAACACACCGAATTCGAGATGCGGATACCATTGGCAAGACACTCTTTCGTCTTGTCAGCCGAGATGCGCACAAGCTCGGCAACCGGTTCGGCAAAAACGCCCATGGTGCCGCAGACAAAGCGGCCCTGATGATCCACCTTGCCGTCATTGAAACGAACCCGCGCATCAACGGGATCTGGCCGGTACAACGGTTCCAGAGCGGCCGTTTCCAGCGTGACAATATAAATCCCGTCAGCCAGTCCGACGACCAGCTTTCCGTGATCCATGGTCAATGCGATCGAGCCGATCATCGACGGCATTTCCACCGACCCGAACTGGTCCTCCGCATAGTCAAGGAACCGGATCAGACGCTTGACCCCGTCAACCCAGTAGAGACGTCCGATCCGGTCGTCCCAGATCGGGCTTTCCCCAAGTTGGTCGGGCGAAGGCGAAATGCGCGTGGCTGTAACAGTAAGAATCATGTCATGTCCGCTTAGGAGAAATGTGCGGCCCGATTGTCCGGGCCGCACGTTGGATCAGTTGTTGACCAACGGGCATTCGCTTTCAGAAAGCGGGCGCCAGATATCTGCAGCAGGCAGGGTGCCGATGACCTTGTAGTAATCCCAAGGATATTCGGACTCGGCTGGCGTCTTGACCTGAACCTGCAACATGTCGCGCAGGACAACACCGTCTTCGCGGATGGTTGCTTGTGTGAACACATCGTCGACCGGCAATTCGCGCATGCTGGCCATCACATCAGGCCCTGCATCCGACCCCGTTGCTTCGACCGCCTTGAGATAATGGTTCACCGCAGAATAGGTCACGGTCTGGGATTCATTCGGCTTGCGGTCGCCCATCTGTGCGCTCCACCGCTCGGAAAAAGCGCGCGCCTCATCGCTCTGGTCCCAATAGGCCGGTGCCGAGGCAACCAGCCCCTGCATCGTTTCCAGACCGATGCCATGCACGTTGTTCACCTGCATACCCAAGGGCGCCAGAACCTGACCCGCATCAGCGATCCCGAACTCGCGCGCCTGTTTCAGCACGTTGGCAAGATCAGCACCCGCGTTGGCAATACCAATCACTTTGGCGCCACTGGCCTGTGCTTGCAGCAACTGCGACGAAAAATCGTTGGTCCCAAGCGGGTGCAGGATTGAGCCAACGACCTTGCCGCCGTTTTCCTCGATAAACTTGGTCGCGTCTTCCTGCCACTGCTTGCCAAAGGTGTAATCGACGGTGATGAAATACCACTCGTCCAGACCCTGCGCGAGCTGTGCCATCACCGAACCCTTGGCCAGCGTATAGGTGTCATAGGCCCAGTTGGTGCCATAGGGCGTACATTTGGCGTTGGTTGTGTCCGACGTCGCGGTGCCTGCGATCAGGTAAGGCTTTTCGTGGGTGTTCATCACATCCTGAACCGCCAGGGCGATGGACGACGCCGAACATCCGACGATCACGTCGACACCTTCCTGTTCGATCCATTTCAGGGCCTGCGCGACACCGATGTCGGGCTTGTTCTGGTCATCGGCAACGACAATTTCGACTGGCATCCCGTTGATGGCACCCCCGTGATCGTCAACGGCCAATTTGACCGCAGCAACCGATCCCGCACCGCAGTTGTCAGCATAGGGGCCGGACTGGTCATTCATCACGCCGATCTTGATGACGCCGTTCGAAATGTCCGCCTGACCCTGCGACGCAACAAGTGTCATTGCCGCAATCACGGCGGCCATATGGCTGCATTTTACTTTGGTTTTCATTATTTTTCCTCCCGGTTTTATGAACACAGACCTCCTCAGCCTGTGCGATATTCCCCACGCCTCAGGAAAAGGCGTAGGTTATTCCTCCATCCACGAAAATCATGTCGCCGGTGATGAAAGACGCCTCCTCGGACGCCAGAAACACCGCTGCATTTGCCATATCGGCAGGTTGCCCCAGCCGCCGGATCGGAATGCGCTCGCGCCGCCGTTCCCACCCCTCGTCCGTAACCACACGCATAGCACCGTCGGTCTGCGTTGGCCCGGGTGCGATGGCCGTGACGCGGACGTTATCAGGACCGAATTCCGCGGCACCGGAGCGGGTGGCAGCAGCAACGGCAGCCTTGATCGCGCTGTACATAATACCGTGCTTCATCGCGAGGACGGCAGAGGGTGACGCGATATTGACGATCGCGCCTCCTCCGGCTTCGCGCATCTGCGGCAGCACCGCCTGATAGCCCCAGATGACCCCCTTGAAGCCGACGTCGATCATCCGGCCGATCATCGTTTCGTCCTGATCTTCCAGTGGCCCGTACCGGTTCCACATCGCGTTGTTGACCAGCAGTGTGACCGGCCCGAATGCCTGTTTCAACTTTGCCGCGGCATCAAAAACATCCGCACGCAGTGCCGCATTGCCAACCAGGGCAACCGCCTGCCCGCCGGCCTCCTGAATGGCCGCGACCGTGGCCTTGGCCAATTCGGGTTTCAGGTCGAAAACACCAACGGCGGCGCCTTCACGGGCATAGGCCTCGCAGATGGCGCGCCCGATGCCCAGACCGCCACCAGTCACCAACGCAACCTTACCCTCAAGCCGCTTGCTCATAAGTTCTCCCTTCAGGACCTCTGCCCCGGCACAGGTGTCCCTGCAGCCGGTGATCCAGACTTTGTTTGATCTGATGTCGCGCGGCGCCCCCTGCGGGGCTGCGCACGACGTATTCTCCTTCGGCGGTGCGCGCATTTTGCGGATATGCAGCCGGCCGATTTCCCACCCCCAGTCTCACATGCCGCGTTGAACAGGGCCACGAATATTGATATATGGAGGTAAAATTCACACTCTTGAAAAAGAGCCAAGGAGATACACCGTGAGCGAGACCAAGGTAAAATCGGCGGCGCGGGCGTTCGAGGTGCTCGAATATTTCCGCATCGGACGACAGCCGCGTTCGATGTCCGAAATTGCCACGGGTCTGGACTATCCTTTGTCCAGCACGACCGTCTTGCTCAAGACATTGGTTAAGCTGGGTTATCTGAACTATGACCGGCGCGCGCGCGTGTATTTTCCGACAACCAAGGTCACCGGACTGGGTGAGTGGATTCCCAAGACACTGTTCGGTTCGGGGCAGATCATCGACGCGATGAATGATCTGCACGCCGAAACCGGCGAAGGCATTTTCATTGGTGCCAAGAACGATATCTATCTTCAGTATATCCAGACCCGCGCGTCGATTCAGGCACTGCGGTTCCACATCGAAGAGGGAACGATCCGGCCTATCACCAAATCGATAGCCGGTCTGGTTCTGCTTGCCACCCTGCCCATGGACAAGCTGGAAAACACCGTGCGCCGCGCCAACATCGCAACGCCCAAGGTCGCGGACCGGGTGAAGATGAAAGACATCTCCGAGCAGATCGAACAGATCCGGCAGCAGGGATATGGCTATGTCGAGGATATGCCATTTGAAGGGGGTGCCACCCTGGCGATGCTGCTGCCGGTGCTGGTTCAGGGCCAACCGATCACCCTGGCACTTGGCGGTGTGGCCGAGCGGTTCAGACGCAACCACGACCAGTATCTCAGCGCACTGCGAAAGGCCGTCCGATCCGTTCGCACAGACCCGGATTTCAACAATCCGGTTCAGATCGAACTGTGACGGGCGGCATTCCACGGTCGGTCTAGCCCTTGTTCCGGTTGCGCATACGCCGCCACAGAGCACCCGCCTCGCCGACGACACCGCGGCGCAGGAACAGGATCACCAGGATCAGGATCACGCCCTGCGCGATCAGCGCCCATTCTCCGAACTGTGCCAGTTCGTCGTTCAGGAAGATAATCGCCGCCGCACCGACCATCGGCCCGGTGAACGTGCCCATTCCACCCAGCAAGGTCATCAGAATAACCTCGCCCGAGACGGTCCATGACACATCGGTCAGCGTGGCGAACTGAAACACCGTGGCCTTCAGAGCGCCTGCAAAACCCGCGATCCCGGCAGAGATCATCATCGCGATGATCTTGAAACGCTCGGGCCGGAAGCCCAGCGATTCAGCCCGCGCTTCGTTGTCCCGGATGGCTTTCAGGATTTCACCGAAAGGCGAGTGAATGACACGGTAGATCGCGAAAATCGCCAGCGCGGTCATTGCCAGAACGAAATAGTAAAACGTTCGGCTGTCCGAGATGTCCACCAAACCAAAAAGATCCGAGCGCGGAATACCCTGCATACCATCCTCGCCGCCGGTAAAATCGGATTGCAGCAGCATAAAGTAGACGAACTGCGCAAAGGCAAAGGTGATCATGGCAAACTGGATGCCCGTTCTGCGCACTGCGACAAAGCCCACGAAGCCACCCAGCAGTGCGGAGACAAGAGCCGAAGCGAGGATCGCAATCTCGATCGAAACGCCTGTCGTTTTCAGAAGATAGCCCGCGATATAGGCCGACAGCCCCAGGAACATTGCCTGCCCGAAACACAGCAGGCCGACGTATCCCAAAAGCAGGTTGAAGGACGACGCGAAGATGACAAAGCACAGGATCGTCATCAGCAGGATCGGGTAGACGAAAAACGGCAATGCCAATGCGACGGCGACGCCCAACAGAACAAGTGCAATACGCATCAGCTTTTCTCCCCGGAAAACAAACCCCTGGGCCGAAAGATCAAGGCCAGCAGCATGATGAAGAAGATGACCAGGTTTGCGCCTTCGGGATAAAAGACCTTTGTCAGACCCTCGACGATTCCCAGCAGGTAACCTGTCAGGATCGCGCCCATGATCGACCCCATCCCGCCGATCACGACGACCGCGAAAATAGTGATCATCAACGTCGATCCCATGGATGGAGACACTTGGTAAATCGGCGCGGCCAGCACGCCGGACAGCCCCGCAAGGCCAACGCCAAAGGCATAGGTCAGCGTCACCATGCGCGGCACGTTGATGCCGAAGGATTCCACCGTTTCCGGCGATTCATTCGCTGCGCGCAGATAGGCACCCAGCTTTGTGTGTTCGATCAGCAACCATGTTCCGAGACAGGTAAAGATCGAAAACACCACGACCCAAAGCCTGTACCAAGGCATGAACATGAACCCCAGGTTCACGCCTCCCGGCAGCGGCGAACTGTACGGCAGGCCGGTCGAACCGTAATTCAGACGCACCGCGCCTTCGATCACCAGCGTGGCGGCATAGGTCACCAACAGACTGTACAGCGGGTCTAGATGGGCAATTGGCTTTAGGATTAATCGCTCCATCACAAGCCCGAATATCGCCACCACCACCGGGGCGATGAACAGGGCCCCCCAATAGGGCACGCCCAGCGTGCTAAGCAGCAGCCACGCCACAAAAGCGCCCAGCATATACTGCGCGCCATGGGCAAAGTTCACCACGTGCATCAGCCCGAAAATGATCGCCAGCCCCATCGCGAGCATCGCATAGAAAGAGCCGTTGATGACTCCGATCAGCAGCTGGCCGAACAACAGCTGCGGTGTGATCCCGTCAAACATGGTCAGACTCCCAAATAGGTTTTGACGCGATCAAGATCGACCGCGAGTTCATCGTTCGTCAGCGTGTCCACGACCGCGCCGTTTTCGATCACGACGTGACGGTCGGCCACCGAACGGGCGAAATTCAGGTTCTGTTCGACCAGCAGGATGGTATAGCCCTGCTCTTTCAACACCCTGATCTGACGGCCAATTTCCTTGACGACGACCGGGGCCAGACCTTCGCTGGGTTCATCCAGCAGCAGGAACCGGCAGCCGTTGCGCAGGATGCGCGCAATGGCCAGCATCTGCTGTTCACCGCCAGACAGCTGTGTGCCCCGGCTGGTGGCGCGGGCTTTCAGGTTGGGAAATGTTTCCAACAGCGTGGCGTCCGACATCCCGCCCGGTTTCAGGATCGGGGGAAGGGTCAGGTTCTCGCGGACCGAAAGATCCGCGAAAATCCCGCGTTCTTCGGGGCACCACGCAATGCCCTTGCGGGCGATCTGATAGGTGCGTTTGCCCATCAGTTCCTGCCCTTCGAACAGGATCGAACCCCGGCGATTGCGCACAATGCCCATGATCGAACGCAAGGTCGTGGACTTGCCCGCTCCGTTGCGCCCGATCAGCGTGACCAGCTCCCCCTGGGCCACATCGAACGACACATCATGCAGTGCCTGACTGTCCCCATACCAGGCACGCAGGTTCTCGACCTTCAACAGCGGGTCAGTTTTGGCATCAAAGGGCATCTTCGACACCTCCCATATATGCGGCGATCACACGTTCATCGGACGAAACTTCGGCATAGTTGCCTTCGGTCAGGATCTGGCCCGCCTGCAAAACAGTGATCCGGTCGGACAGCGACGACACGACGGACAGATTGTGCTCAACGATCAGAACGGTGCGCCCGACCGACACTTTGCGGATCAGTTCGGTGATGGGCTCGATGTCCTCATGGCCCATCCCGGCGGTTGGCTCGTCCAGCAGCATCACCTGCGGATCCAGCGCCAGTGTCGTTGCAATCTCCAGCGCACGTTTCTTGCCATAGGACAGGTCCGAGGCCGCTATGTCCGCACTGTCCTGCAAGCCGACATTTTCCAGCAATTCCATCGCACGCGTGTTCAGGTGGGCAATGGACCCAAGCGGCCGCCAGAACCGGTAGGCCGTACCCTTTCCGGCCTGCAATGCGACGCGCACGTTTTCCAGCGCTGTCATCTGGGTGAAGGTGGCCGAAATCTGGAACGAGCGCGCCATGCCTTGTGTCGCCACATCGCTGGTGCGCAAGCGCGAGATGTCCACGCCGTTCAGGATGATACTGCCGGTGCTGGGTTGCAGTGTCTTGGTCAGCAGGTTGAAACAGGTGGTTTTACCCGCTCCGTTCGGCCCGATCATCGCGTGGATAGACCCGCGCCTGACCTTGAGATCAACATCCTTCACCGCCCAAAAGGCGCCAAACTTCCGCCCAAGCCCACGTGCTTCCAGCGCATATTCTGTCGTCATAGTTCGCCCTCCTCCCGGGCCTGTCAGAACGAGCTGGGCAGGCCGAGCACTCCTTTTGCCAGAACGCCCTTTTGGATCTCGTTCGAGCCGCCAAAGATGGTCGGTGCACGGCTGTCGAGATAAAGGTTCATCGCGTCCACATCGCCTTCGCCGGTGTGAAGGTCGTCCCACAACCGGGCCTCTTCGCCCGCAACGGTCAGCATCTCTTCGGTGATCCGCTGGTACAGTTCACTGCAAAAAATCTTGAGCACGGAGACGTCGGCACCCAGCACGCCACCCGCCCGAAGGACGCGGGCAAAGCGTTCAAAGGCAGCACTCAGATCATACAGATCCAGACGCAGCTTGGCGTAGCGCGCGACAAAGCCGGGGTCGTCAAATGCACCGCGATCCTGCGCCAGACGCTCAAGCCGTTTGATCGCATATTCAGGTCGCGAGGGCGCACCCAGAAAGATACGTTCGTGACCCAAAACCGCCTTGGCCAGCGCCCAGCCGTGATCGACCTCACCCACAACATTCGCGGCGGGCACGCGCACGTTGTCAAAGAACACTTCGCAAAAGTCCGCCTCGTTCCGCAGGTTGGGAATGGGCCGCACAGTGCATCCTGCAGTGGTCATATCCACCAGCAAAACGGTGATACCCTTCTGACGCTTGGTCTCGTCCGTGCTGGTCCGAACCAGGAGCAGGATCCAGTTCGCGCAATGCGCCAGCGTGGTCCAGATTTTCTGGCCGTTGACGATGAAATCATCCCCGTCACGCCGCGCCGATGTGCGCAGCGACGCCAGATCAGACCCTGCGTTCGGCTCCGAATACCCCTGACACCAGACATGTTCGCCGCTGAGAATACGGGGCAGGAAGAAGTCCTTTTGCGCCTGCGTGCCGTATTGAATCAGCAGCGGGCCGGTCAACCCGATCCCGTGGTCCGGGATGCGTGGGCAGCCCAGCCGGGCCCATTCCTCGACATAGACAATATGCTTGCCTGCATCGAGCCCCATACCGCCGTATTCCTGCGGCCAAAATGGCGAGAGCCAGCCCTTGTCAGCCAGAGTGTGATACCACTCGGATACCTCGTCGAACACCGGCCGCTGCTTGCGCATAAAGCGCAGGTGGGTGGGGCAATTTGCCTCGACCCAACTGCGGAAAACAGCGCGGAACTGGTCGTCGCTGAGCGCATTCCAGTCCTGTTGTTCAGACATCACAGTTCGTCCTTGAAAACGGCGGGGCGTTTTTCAAGGAAGGCGGCCATCGCTTCCTTGCTGTGCGGGTGGCGGGTCATTTCAACCGTCAGGTTCTGCTCGAACCGGTAGCCGTCTTTCAGACCCATGGTTTCGACCGTATTCAGCGCCCGTTTGGCCAGCTGGATCGCCTTGGGCGACTTGGATGCCATGGTCTTGGCCATCTCCATCGCGGTCGGCAGCAGTTCCTCAGGCTCGACACAAGCCTCAATCAAGCCGCGACGCCAAAGTTCTTCCGCAGGGCAGCGCCAGCCGGTCAGCACCATCCGGCGCGTCAGACCGATGGGGAACACGCGCATCGTGTGACGCACGCCACCCATCAGGCCGATGTCGATCTCAGGCAGGCCAAACACGGCCTTGGTCGAACACACGATGATGTCCGCGCAGATCGCCAACCCCATGCCGGCCCCCAGCGCGGGACCGTTCACGGCGGCGATCACCGGGATATTCATCTCCATGATGACAAAGCCGATCTCCCGCGTGCGGCGCAGGTGGCGATAGGTGTCACCGGGCGCGCCATCTGCGATTTTGCCACGCGACTTGATGTCCGCGCCGGCGGAAAAGCATTTGCCCTCGCCGGTCAGCACGATTGCCCGTACGCCGGGTGTCTCATTCAGCTCGTCGAACACGGCTGTCAGCTCTTCGACAAACGCGCGGGACTGGGCGTTGACGGGTGCTGCGTCCATCGTGATCAGCGCAACGTGATCTTCGATCTTAACCTTGATCAGATTGTTTTCCATGGGTGGTTTCCTTTCATGCCGCGGCGCGTTCACGCGCCACAAATTGAAGGCGCAGCCTTTCCGGCTGGCCAAGAGTTGCGTTGAGCGCGACGGCGCGTTTCATGTACAGGCCGATGTCGCAATCGTCGGTAAAGCCCATGGCACCGTACAGGTGCAGGGCGCGTCGGGTGATTGTCACGGCCGCATCACCGGCGCGCGCCTTGGCCGCGAGAACAGCAAGATCGCGCTCCAGGCTTTCGCCCTCGTCCTGCATCTCGACCGCATGTGACACCGAAGCCGCCGCAAATTCGGCGTCGGCCCACATGTCCACCAGCCGGTGCTGAACCACCTGAAATCCGGCAATCGGTCGGCCGAACTGCACGCGTTCCTTGGTATAGGCAATCGTGTCCTCGATGGCGCGCGTGCCGATGCCGACCAGCTCTGCGGAAATGGCCAGACGGGCGGCTACAATCGCCTGCTCCAGCGCCGCGTCCGCAGCATCCGCACGGCTCAGCACGGCCTGCGTCGGGACCGTAACCTGTTCCAGGGTCAGCGTCGCCAGCTGGCTGCCGTCCAACGTGGCATGCGCCGCAACCTTCAGCCCGTTGGAATTGGCGGGCACGCTTAGCAACAAGGCCTGACCGTTCTCTTCGGCCAGAACCAGAAAGTCGGTGGCGGACTGTGCCGCCGACACATATGAAATGCGCCCCGAAAGCGTGATGCCGTTTGGGGTGCTGCGCGCCACTATGGGGCCTGTACCTCCGTCCGCGCCTTGCCAGGCCGGCGCGACAATCGCCGCACCTGACATCAGGCCTTCGGCCAGCCGCTGACGTTCGGCACCCGGTTCCGCGGCTGCAATCAGCGCACCGGACAGGACGCTGAGCTGCGCCAGCGGTTCGGTGATCAGCGCCTGCCCCAAGGCTTCGCACAGGATGGACTGTTCGGCGTGCCCCAATCCGGCACCGCCCAGCTCTTCGGGCAGCATCACGCCCAGCCACCCAGCCTCTGCCATCGCGGCCCAGGACGCCCGGTCAAGATCCTCGCCAGACGCCCGCCGGGCGCGCAAGGTCGCAGGACCGTCGTGACGCTGTGCGAAACCCGCCACGCTATCACGCAACAGCGCAAGATCGCCGTCATCATCGTTCAAGATCAAACCTGTCATCGCTGGTCCTTTCGACCTGTCTGCCCGTTGCCCTCAGGCATGTTCGGGCAGAACGTGATTGGCGAATTGCTTGCGCAACTCTACTTTTTGCAATTTTCCAGTGGCCGTGTGCGGCAGGCTGTCGACAAAAACGATGTCATCGGGCAACCACCACTTGGCCACGCGGTCTTCCAGGAACCGGCGCAGATCCTGCACGTCGGGAGGGACGTCGGATTTCGACACGACGACCATCAGGGGGCGTTCCTGCCACTTGGGATGTGGGACCCCGATCACCGCAGCTTCGGCCACCTGTGGGTGCATCATTGCCGCATCTTCCAAATCCAGCGACGAGATCCATTCGCCGCCGGATTTGATCACGTCCTTGGCTCTGTCGGTGATCCGCACATAGCCATTCGTGTCGACGGTCGCGATGTCACCGGTTGAAAACCAGCCATCGGAATCCAGAACCTCGGCTTCGTGCCGGAAGTACCCCGAAGTGATCCACGGTCCGCGCACCTGCAATTCGCCCGGTGCCTGTCCGTCGCGCGGCTGTACCTGACCGGCATCGTCCACATGGCGCAACTGCACACCATAGACCGGTCGCCCGCCCATACACTGAAGATCCAGCCGGGCATCGTCATCCTGATCGTCGTGCTTGGGCAATGCGTTGGCGACCGTGGCAACCGGACCCGTCTCGCTCATCCCCCAGGCCTGAAGCCCGTAGATCCCCACGTCGCGCAGCCGCCGCATCAAGGTGCGCGGCGCGGCAGATCCGCCGACCACCAGCCGCTTCAGCTTCAAATCTGCCTTTGGATCGACGCCTGTCTTTTCGATGTGGTCAAGAAAGCCCAGCCAGACGGTCGGCACCCCCAAAGAAAAGGTGCACCCTTCGTCCCGCGCCAGATCATACAGGCTTTGCCCGTCAAGGTTCGGCCCCGGCATAACCAGCTTGGCGCCACATAGCGCAGAGCCATACGGCACGCCCCACGCATTCACATGAAACAGCGGCACGCACAGCAGGGTGCTGTCCCGGCTGGACAACTGCAACCCGTCCATCTGGCACAACATCATTGCGTGCAGAACAGTCGAGCGGTTCGAATAAAGAACCCCTTTGGGATTGCCCGTTGTGCCAGAGGTATAGCACAAGCCCGACGCGGTGTTTTCGTCGAACACCGGCCAGTCAAAATCCGCGGTTTCGGCCGCGAGAAGCGTCTCGTAGCACAGGCAACCCGCAGGCATATCGCCCATGTGGTCCGCGTCGGTCATGGCGATCAGCGTATCGGCATGGACCAAACCCGGACGCAGGTCGGTCACCAGCTGTGCAAAGGTAATGTCGAACATCAGAACCTTCGCCCCGGCGTGGTTCAAGATATAGTCGATCTGTTCAGGAAACAGGCGCGGGTTGACTGTGTGCAGCACCGCACCGATGCCGGATACGGCAAAGTACAATTCAAGATGGCGGTGCGTGTTCCACGCGAGCGTCGCCACCCGATCACCGGGTTGCACACCAAGCGATTTCAACGCCTGCGCCAGCTTCTTTGCCCGCACTGCGATCGTTTCATAGGTATGCCGTACAATCGGCCCTTCGCAGGTCTTGGTCACCACCTCGACGTCCGCGTGAAAACGGCTCGCATGGTCCAAAAGCCCCGAAATCAACAGCGGACTGTTCTGCATCAAACCGTTCATGGAAAACTCCTCCTCAAGACAAACAGCCTCCACTCCGTTTGCGTCTTCATTTCGCCAGCAGAACAGCCCACTGTCAAAGTAATACCCAGATGTGAACTACACTTTCACAAGTGTGTATTCTGTGGCCTGCTGCCACACAGGGACTTTTCGAAATTTTGCATCAAGCCGGGCCCTGCACAGACTTTTTGGACCGGTTTCGATAGGTCATGACCAACCCGTAGAGCAGCAGCGCCGCTGAAACGCCCAGACAGACCTGAGATATTCCGCTTGAGACAAAGGAGGTGAAATCGCCCCCACTCAACAACAGCGTCCGGCGGAAATGCTCTTCCATCATCGGTCCCAGCACAAAGCCGAGGATCAGCGGTGCTGCCTGAAACCCCAAAAAGCGCAGGTGATAGCCAAAGGCCCCCGTCAGCAGGACCACCCAGACCTGGATTTCGTCGTTATAGGTCGTCAGAACACCCATCACGATGAACATCAGGATCGCCGGATACATCAGGTGAAAGGGCACCTTCAGCAGCCGCACCCACAGGCCGACCATAGGTATGTTCAGGACCAGCAGCATCAGGTTGCCGACCCAAAAGCTCATGACCAGACCCCAGAACAGATCGGGCTGATTGACCACAACCATCGGCCCCGGCTCGATGCCGTGAATGATCAGCACGCCCAGAATGATCGCCATGGTAGGCGAGCCGGGAATGCCCAATGTCAGCGTTGGAATGAATGCCGTCTGATCGGCGGCATTGTTGGCGGCCTCTGGTCCGGTCACACCCTGAATGGCGCCCTTGCCAAAGGTCTCTGTCTTGCCGATCCGCTTTTCCGTCGCATAGGACATATAAGAGGCGATCAATCCACCGGTTCCGGGCAGCGCCCCGAAGAACGACCCGATCATCGAGCCGCGGATCATCGGCATCCACGACGCCCGCATCTCCGACCGTGTCGGCATCATTGCCTTGAACGATATGTCGTGGTTGGTGGTGTCGGCCTTTTTCACGCTGCGCACAGAGTGGATAATCTCGGATACACCAAAGATGCCCATGGCCAGCGCAATGATCGAAACGCCTTCGAACAGGGCCACATGCCCAAATGTGAACCGCAATGTTCCAGTATAGACGTCTGCCCCGACCAGCCCCATCATGATTCCGATCAGAACCATCGCAATACCCTTGAGCATCGACCCCGAGGCAATGCTTGACGCAGCAATCAGGCCAAGCACCATCAGTGCGAAATATTCAGCAGATCCAAACCGGACGGCCGAGGCCGCAATCATCGGTGAGAACCCCATGAGTGCCAGAATACCGACCGTTCCACCGAAAAAGCTGGCAACCGTTGTCATGAACAACGCCGTACCCGCTCTGCCCTTTTGCGCCATCGGATAGCCGTCCAGACAGGCCACAGCGGACGAAGGCGTGCCTGGTACGTTCAACAAGATGGCCGAGGTCGATCCGCCGTATGTGGTACCATAATAAATGCCCGCCAACAGAACCAGCGCGGCCACCGGATCAACATGGAAGGTGATCGGAAACAGCAGCGAGATGGCGACCAGCACCCCGATCCCGGGAATGACGCCCAGGATCGTGCCCAGAAAGACCCCCAGAAAGCAGAACAACAGGTTGGTCGGCAGCAACGCGACCTGAAGGCCCAGTACGGCGTTGTCAAAAATTGTTCCCATGGGATCACCAAACCCCTGTCAGAACGGGCAGCCGGACACCCAGGATCAGGCGGAACAGAACCACCGCAATCACGGCGACCACACAGGAGACGGCAATCTTGCCCTTGGTGTCCAGCGGTGTGTCGGCAAAACAGCTGATAAAGGTCAGCGCAAACACTGCGGGCAGCACGCCCGCGACCGGAAAGATCATCGCAAAGGCAATGATGGCGATCATGATCACCACAAAGGGTCTGAATTCAAAATCCGGCTTTTCTGTCTGCACTTTTTGCACCAGCGCCTGAACCGTCAGCCCAAGGCCGACAAGGGTCAAAAGGCCCGCGATGACCACCGGGAAAAGCCCCGGACCGGGTGCCCGAAAGTTGCCCAGTTTGTAGTGGGTCCAAGCATACAGCGTCGCCGCCAGACCAATGCAGAAAATCATCAACGCCGAGGCCATGTCACGGGTCAGAACGTTTTTCATTCTAAAAACTCCAGAAAGACCCGAGCGGACCGTTACGGGCCCGCTCGAACAGTTTCGCCGGGGCGGTTACTGTGGTGTCAGACGGCCGAGCTTCACCAACTCGTTGAGCTGCGCCAACTCATTGGCAACAATCTCCTGAAACTCCGCTTGCGTGCGCGGGGTGGTGTCCAGACCCTGACGCACAAGCGTTTTCTCGATTTCAGGGTCGCGGGCCACATCGGCCAAGGCTGCAAAAATCTGGTCCTGCACGTCCTGGGGTGTGTCGACCGGAACGTAAAAGCCAAAGATCGTGCCAAAGACAAAATCGATGCCGGATTCCTTGAATGTCGGCACATCGGGCAGCGAAGGGTGGCGTTCCTCGGATGCAATCGCGATGGCTTTGACGTCTCCGGATTCCACATAGGAAACGGCGGACACCCCGTCGAACATCCCGTCAACCCGCCCGGCAATCACGTCCAGCCGCGAGGGCGCGCTGCCCTGATAGGGGATGTGCAGGAAATCGACGCCGACCCGGTTGGCCCACAGCTCTGCCGCGATGTGCGGGCTGGCGCCGACACCCGACGATGCGAGCTTCAACTCGCCGGGGTGTGCCTTGGCCCAATCGGTAATCTCCTGAATCGTATCCAGCGGGTAATCGGGCCGCATCATCAGCATGTTCGAGCCACGGCCCAGCATGTAGACCGGCGACAGATCCGCCAGCTCGAAGGGTGTGTTCGTCATCAGAACTTCGTTGGAGATCACGCCATATGCCGTCATCAGAATGCGGTAACCATCAGGTTCGGACCGCGCCACATCCATGGCGCCAACCAATGATCCCGAACCGGGCTTGTTCTCAACGATAACCGTTTGCCCAAGACGCTCCTGCAATTTCGGCAGCATTTGACGGGCATAGGCATCGGTCACACCGCCAGCGGAATAGGGCACAACAATCGAAATCGTGCGCTCGGGGTAGTCTGCGGCCAGTGCAAAGCTCGCAGAAAAGGCAACGGCCAAGGCCGCGATAAAAACTTTCATGATTTCCTCCCATGTGCCGGACGATCTCCCTTCGTCCGCTGCTGACTAACCGGTTAGTCAGTCTTTACCTTAGGAGGCGATATGGCTTCCGACAACCCACCTTCAAGGCGATTGCAAATTTCACATATGTGTTATTTCGGGGGTTGGATGGATTTTTTGCGCAGGGTCGGCAACGACCACGTCGACATCTCACGCGTCGGCAGACTGCCCCCGCGATCTGTGGCGCGTGTGGGGCAGACCTTTCCTGCCGAAGCCCTGACGGTTTGATCCAAGACGAAGATACAGCCTTCAGCCAACAGAGCCTCACCATCCGCAGACTGAGCGGAAACCGGACATACAGCCAGACCGCCCGGAGGATTACCTCAGGCGGGAAACCTTCCGTTCACCCGAACATCAGGCTTGGCAGGAAGGTCACGATGGAGGGGAACATGTAGATCAGTACAATTGCCAGCAGCAGCAGCGCCAGGAAAGGAAATGTAGCTTTGGCAACCTCGCCAATTCCACGCCCTGTCATGGATTTCAACACGATCAGGTTAAAGCCGACGGGTGGGGTGATCTGTGCGCATTCGATTACGATCACGGCATAGATCCCGAACCATATCGGATCAATTCCCGCGGCGTCGATCATCGGAAGCACCACGGCGCTGGACAGAACCAGTATCGAGATCCCTTCCAGAAAACACCCCAGGAGCAGGAAGAACACCGTCAGGACCAGGATCAACGCGCCCGGACTAAGCTCCATGTTCTGCACCCATTCGGCTGCGGCACGGGGGATATTCGCAAAGCCAACTGCAATCGACAATACCGCGGCACAGGCAATGATAAAGGCGATCATGCAAGAGATGCGGGTCGCTGCAAGAAGGCTGTCGATAAACATCGCACGACTGAGCGTTCCGTTCAGCAATGCCAGCGCCAGCGCCCCAAAAATCCCGATGGTCGCTGCCTCTGTCGGGGTGGCCAGTCCACCATAAATCGATCCTACAATCGCGACGATCAGCGCGACCACAGGCAAAAGATCGCGTGAGGCGCGAATTTTGGCGGCAAAGCTCAGCTTCTCGGGAAGATCGCCGCGCTTGTCGGGGTTCAACAAGGACCAGATGACGATGTACGACGAAAAAAGCACGATCAGCATGAGGCCCGGCAAAATCCCGGCAATGAAGAGGCGCGCGACCGATTGTTGGGCGACAACTCCGTAGACGATCATGATGATCGACGGCGGTATCAGCAGCCCAAAGGTCCCGGAACCTGCAAGCGATCCTATCATCATTTTGCTGTCATAGTTCCGCGCCTTGAGCTCTGGAATGCTCATGCGGCCAACAGTCGCCGCAGTGACTGCCGAGGACCCCGACACCGCCGCCATGACGCCGCACCCGATGACATTGATGTGCATCAATCCGCCGGGCAGCCAGGCAACCCAAGGCGAAAGGCCCCGGAACAAGTTGGATGACAGACCGGACCGCATCAGAATCTCGCCCATCCAGACGAAAAGCGGAAGCGCAGTCAGCGCCCAGTTCCAGCTTGCGTCCCACATCGTCGAGGCCATGATTGATCCGGCATCGAGCGGCACGAAGAAGATGAAAGTGATCAGCCCGGCTGCCATCAGCGAGAGAGCAATCCATATCCCCGATGTCAGCAACAACAGTAAGCTGAAAGCGAGAACCAGGGTTGCGAGGAGGATCGGGTCCATAGACTATTCCGCCGTGCTGTCTGTGTTGTATTCATAGTCGCCACGACGCCCGGTCAGAACGACCGAGAACTGCTCCAGTATCGACAGCAACATGACGATCAGTCCAAAGGATACGGCCGATTGCGGTATCCAGAGCGGCACTGCCATCAGGCCGGGGCTGAGATCGCCGAATTTATAGGTCTGAATGGTAAATGCCGTCATATGCCAGGTGGCATAGCCGACGATGAGGATCGCCGCAGCGCAGGCCCAGATCTCAATCGCCAGACGCACCCGTTCCGGCGCGAATTGGGACACAAGTTCGATCCGCACGTGACCCCCGTTCACAAAGGTATAGGCCAAGGCGAGAAAGGTGGAAGCGGCGAGGAAAAAGCCGGAAAGTTCGGTCGTATCAATCGGTATGCCGAACTGTCGCGCACTGATCTGGGCAAATGTCGCAACAGCAATACCGGCAAGAAACACCCCGGCAAGATACCCGCAAATGGTTCCGAGTTGCCTGATCGACTTTCGTAGCATTTTGTCGCTCCTCGTTATGCTTTGGCCAGCGGCGCAAGGACTGCGCCACTGGCCCAGGCCAACCTGTCGTCAGTTCTGCGCGGCCAGGTAGTTGTTCAGAACGTCGACCTCTTCCGGCGAAGCAGATGCACTCCACTCTTCGACCATCGCCTTGCCGATCTCCTCGAGTTTGGCCTGCAGTTCCGGAGAAGCGTCAGTGACAACCATACCGGCATCGATCAGTTCCTGCCGTTTGATTTCGGTCGCTTCCTTGCTCAGCTCCCATGCGCGTTCGGTCGCCCGTTCGCCGGCGGCAATGATTGCCTCCTGCAGCTCTGGCGAAAGCGCGCTCAGCGCCCGCTCGCTTATGATGATCGCGTTCTTGTTGTGCATCGAACCCGTGTAGGTAAAGTTCGAAACATAGTCCCACGCCTGAATATCCGTACCGGTCTGACCAGAGGTAAACAAAGCCTCAATCAGGCCGGTGGAAAATGCCTGTGGCACTTCGGCAAAGGGCAGGATGGTGGCCTGGAAGCCCAGCAGTTCGCCCATGCGCTGTGTTGCCGGCGAATAAATACGCAGCTTCACGCCTTCAAATTGGCTGCCGTCCGTTACGTCGAACTTTGTATAGAACCCCTGACCCGGCCAAGGCGCGTAAGAGATGACCTGCATGCCCGCATCGCCAAAGACCTTATCGAACCAGGGCTTTTGCGCTTCCATCAGCTTCCAGGCATCATCGTAATTCCCGGCGACATTGGGCAAGCTGTCCAGCGTGAACATCGGGCTTTCGTTGCCATAGACGCCAAAGCGGATTTCGCCCAACTGGATTTGTCCCGCCTGAACCGCGCGGCGGATCGCGTCCAGCTTGATCAGCTCACCGTTCGAACGCAGGTCAATCTTCAGCTCGCCATCACTGGCAGCCTCGACTTCTTCGATGAAGGTTCGGATGTTTTGCGTGAAGAAACTGTCGTCGGGATAGCCGGACGCCATCACCCAGGTGGTTTCTGCAGTCGCGATATTTCCGAACGTAACTGCGGCGACCACCGCAGCCCCCAGGGTCTTGAGATAGTTCATACATAGTCCTCCAAGTTGAGGGCCCGTTCTGCTTTGCAGAATCCTTGCCCAGTTTTGTACCGACCGCGTGATGCATCCAGTGCTGCGGTTCTTCGGTCTTTTGGTGCCCGGACGAATGCCATCAGTTCAAGGATTGCTGATGACACCAGCACGGGCAAGTTATTCATGCCAAGTATCGACAAATTCGGATGTCCCGAGTTTCGAATGCCCTGAGTTGTGCAATCGAAGAAGCGATACGGAACATGGCCTTGGTGAAAGTTTGTTCGGATGCGGCGATGAAGGTCTGGAACTGCAGCGACAGGTCATTGGCGCTGCCTGAAACGGTGGCAATGCCGCCAGTTTTCAGCCCCCACGCGGTGACGTCGGTATCCGTAACAATGTGGGTATCTTTTGAACCGGTCAAACCTGTCCCGTCATGGCCTGCAGGGACTACGACCTTGTCAGCCAAGGTGGTGGCAAGGCTGGTCCAAAAACCAACCTGCCTGTCTTCGGCGCTTCGGGCAGCGGTAAATGTGTTGGCCTCTAGCTGCATCGGATCAAACGATTTCTCCTTTGCTCACGGCGTCCTGCACGGCCTTGATCTCGGCCTCGCTCAGCCCGTAATCACGCATCGCGGATTCCGCAGAAATATAACCGCGTGCCAGATCGGTCCGGACCAGTGCCTTGTCGCGGGCTTTCGGGTCGCCGTAGCCAGCGCCGCCGGGGAAGGCCATGACCACCTTGCGTCCGTGCGGCACGAATTGCTTGCCCTTCACCCGCATCGGCGTGCCGTCGTCCTGCGCGATCGTGGTGGGCGCGCCGTCCAGGCCGCCCCGGCTGCCACGCGCCGGATGTGCGCCGCGGTCGAACATCGCCTGAATGTCGAACTCGTGCCCTTCCATCGCGCCGACCTCCATGTACTGGCCCAGGCCGCCGCGCGTGCGCCCTGCCCCACCACTGTCGGGACGCAATTCCTTGCGCCAGATAATCACGGGCCCCGCATGTTCCGTCGCCTCGATCGGCATTGTCATCACGCCCGACGGAAATGCCGTTGCGTTCAGCCCGTCAAACTCGGGTCGCGCGCCAGAGCCGCCGGAGTTGAAGGTCAACACCTCGGAACGGCGCGCGTGAGCCGGAGCGGGCGCATCGCGGCGCGGGCGCAAAGAAACCTGAAAGTTGCAAAGACACCCTGCCCCTTCTGCGGGAACAACGCCCGGCACAATCTTGTCGAACGCGTTGAACACCGCGTCCGGCACGAAATGCCCGATGATGTGACGCAGCGCAACGGGCGCAGGATGCAAGGCGTTGACGATGGTGTTCTCCGGCGCTGCAATCTCGAACGGCGCCAGGGACGCGTGATTGTTCGGAATCTCGGGCGCAATGGCGACCTTCAGCGCATAGCAGGCATAGGCTTTGGTATAGACCAGCGGGCAGTTGATGCCCTTCTTGTCGAGGCCACTGGTCCCTGTGAAGTCCGAGACGATCCGGTCCTCATGCACGGTGACCTTCACCTTCAGCCGGATCGGCACATCGAACCCGTCAACGGTCATCTCGCCCTCGGCCGACATCTGCGGCAGCGCGGCGATCTTTTCCAGCGTGGCACGGCGGGAATTTTCCAGGATGAACTCTGCAACTTCATCCAGATCGGACAAATTGAATTCCGTCATCATCTCGATCAGACGGCGATGACCAATCTCGTTGCAGGTCGCGAGGGCATACATGTCGCCAATCAACTGGTCCGGTTCACGCACGTTCCCACGGACAATGCGAACCAAGGTTTCGTCGACTTCTCCGCGCTCTGCAAACTTCATGATCGGAATATAGAGCCCTTCTTCGTAAACGCTGGCGGCATCGGCGCCAAAACCGCGCCCGCCAATGTCGACGATATGGGCGGTGCAGGCGAAAAAGCCGACCAGCACGCCGTTGTGAAACGACGGTGTGACCATGGTTATGTCGTGCAGGTGGCCCGTGCCCTCCCACGGATCGTTGGTGATGTAGACATCGCCTTCGAACATATTCTGACGACCGATGCGGCGGATGAAATGCGCCACTGCGTCAGCCATGGCATTGACGTGCCCGGGCGTGCCGGTGACGGCCTGCGCCAGCATCCGGCCCTGGGTGTCATAGACACCCGCAGACAGATCACCCGCTTCGCGCACCGATGTGGAAAACGCGGTGCGAACAAGCGCTTGCGCCTGTTCCTCGACAACCGACACCAGCCGGTTCCACATCACTTGAAAAGAGACTCTGGACTGTCTGGTTTCCATTTTCAGGCTCCTTTCTGGGCGGTCGTGGCGTTGGCGACCCCGGTGACAATGTCGATACATCCGTCGGGCTGCCTGATCGCGAAGCGGCTGGATGGGATGATGATCGTGGTTTCGTCCTCTGTCATCGCGGCCGGGCCCTGAACAAAGTGCCCGTCCGCCAGATCGGCGCGTTCGACCACGTTTGCTTTTGTGAAACGGCCCGCGGCTGCGTCAAACACGTCGCGCGTGCCTTGCGCCTTTGCCGCGACTTTTGCGTTTGTGACGGTCACGCGGGCGACATCTTCAGGTGGCGTCGTGGCGTTGACCGACCAGACTGTGATCTCAACGTCCATACCTGCGACGGTGCGCCCGAAGAGCTTGGTGTATTCCTCCTCGAACCGCGCAAGGAATGTGTCCGCGTCAGGGTTAATCGCCTGCGGTTCGGTCAATTCGATAGGGATTTCCCAGCCCTGACCGGAATAGCGCATATAGACCTTGAACTCCGCCAGGATCGGGCTGACCTCATCACAGGTCCGCACGAACCCGGTGGCTTCGTCCCGCAACTCACCCAGCAGTTCGCGGATCAATGCGTCGTCAAAATCACTCAGCCGCATGTAGACCGAGCGGTTGGCCTCGAAGCTGAAGGGCGCGCGCAGAAATCCGATGGCGGATCCGACACCCGCACCCGGCGGCACGATCAGGCGTTCGACGCCCAGCTTTTCGCACAAGCGCCCTGCATGCAGCGGTGCTGCGCCGCCAAAGGCAATCATCGTGTATTCGGACAAATCTTCACCGTTCTCAACCGCATGAACTCGGGCAGCGTTGGCCATGTTCTCGTCCACCATCTCGGCCACTCCAAAGGCGGCCTCGACAGCGTCCATCTCCAGCGTCTTGCCGATATGGGCATCCAGCGCATCGCGCGATTGTGCGGCATGCAGCTGGATCGACCCACCCGCAAAATTATCGGGATCCAGTTTGCCCAACACCAGATCGGCATCAGTGACCGCCGGGCGCGCGCCACCGCGTCCGTAGCAGGCAGGCCCCGGCTCGGACCCTGCGCTTTCTGGTCCGACGCGAATTTGCCGCATGCTGTCCACATGGGCCAATGACCCGCCGCCGGCACCGATTTCGACCATATCGATCACGGGGATCGAAATCGGCATGCCGGACCCCTTCTTGAACCGATAGGTTCGCGCAACCTCGAACACGCGGCTGGTTTTCGGCGTCTGATCCTTGATCAAGCAAATCTTGGCGGTGGTGCCGCCCATGTCAAAGCTGAGCACCTTGTCCAGACCATAGCGCGCCGCGATATGCGCCGCGAAAACCGCACCGCCAGCGGGACCGCTTTCGACCAGCCGCACCGGAAAATCGGCCGCGTTCTGGATCGAGATGATGCCGCCACCGGAGTGCATCAGGAAAATGCGGCAATCCACACCCTCGTCGTGCAACCTGCTTTCGAGACGCCCAAGATAGGAGGCCATAAGCGGTTTGATATAAGCGTTGGCCACGACCGTGTTGAAACGCTCGTACTCACGCATCTGGGGCGAAACCTCGGAAGAGATCGATACCGCAACGTCGGGCAGGCGTTCAGCCAGAACCTCGCGGATCATGCGTTCGTGGGCGGGGTTCAGGTAGGAATGAATAAGGCCGACGGCCACACTTTCGAAACCAGCCTCGGCGATTTGGTCCACGACGGCCTCGACCGCCTCCCGCGCCAGCGGGATCATGATTTCGCCCCGCGCGTTCACCCGTTCCGGCACGGTAAAGCGCATCTGCCGCGGCAAAAGAGGTTCCGGAAGTACCAGGTTCAGGTCATATTGTTCGAACCGGCTTTCGGTGCGCATTTCGATTACGTCCCGAAATCCTTCGGTCGTGATCAACGCGGTTTTCGCACCGCGCCGCTCTATCAGCGCGTTGGTCGCCAGTGTGGTCCCATGGATAATCTGACCAATGTCGCCCGGCGATATACCGGCTTTTTCACATACCTGCTTCATGCCGTCGATGATGGCGTTCTCAGGACCCGCATATGTGGTCAGAACCTTTGTCGAAAACTGTCCGCTGTCGGTTTCCAGCACAATGTCGGTGAATGTGCCGCCAATATCGACGCCAAGTCTGTTTTGTGCTGATTTCATCTCGGTTCTCTTTGGCTTTCAGGACAGAACAAAGCCCGACCGCATTGGGTCAGGTGGGCGCGTAAGCCCAAGGTCAGCCTACACGCCGAAATGATCAGGTCTAATTCTTAATTTTTCTAAGGGTGATAGATTTTATTAATCTATCAACTTCTCGAATTTGCTATCTCGGCCGCATATCCCGCAGCGATTTCGACAAACCGGGGAACACGTCTGGGATTGAAGCGCGCATAGAACTCCAGCGGACTCGGGAGCCATTCAATATCGATCTCGACAAGGCTTTTGGATTGCAATTGGTCGCGCACCAAAGCCGCGGGCAAAAGTGCAAAACCCATCCCGTCAACCGTCATCTGAACACTTGAGGCGAGGCTGCTCGAATAGACAACCTGGTTCATCGCCAGCCTTTTCGCCTCGGCGTATCGCGCCAGTTCTTTTGAGGCCACCGTGTTTCTTCCATGGGTCAGGACCGGCCCTTTCAACAGATTGACCATCGATCGATTGGTTCCGTTGGCCTCGGCCAGGGCCGGCGCTGCGACCCAGATGTAGGGGTAGGTTCGCAAATGTATCGTTCTGCCCGCTTCGCGGTCGAATGATCCCGTCTGCAAGGCCAGATCGATCTGGCCTGTCGCAAGCTTTTTCTCGATTTCGCCCGTAAGGCCAACTTCAAGTTCCACGCTGACCGACGGATAGACTTCTCTGAACCGACGCAGAAACCTGTGCAGCCAGGTACAAGCGATCAGTTCGGTGACGCCAAGGCGCAGACGGTCATCGACCAGATCCTGCCGTTCTGCCGCTTCCAGAAAAGCCTCGGCGTTCCACAGGATCTGACGGGCAATCGCCAACAACGCCGCGCCCTTTTCCGTTTGCCTGACTGAGCCCGCATCACGGTGCATGAGGATGACACCCAGCGTTTCTTCCAGCGTCGAAATCCGGTTTGAAATATTTGGCTGCGTGGTCCCAAGCACGGATGCCGCTTTTCGAAACGATCCCAAGTCAACGACGCCTACAAAGGCTTCGAGCTGTTTGAGGGTTATCTGACTTTTGATCATATTCTAAATATAAGTCATCTTTTTTGATCCTCGGTCAAGCCTGCTTTCGTAAATGAGGACGGCCCTGAAAACGTTCACATATCTTGGCAGCGTAAAGTGAAAGCCAATGCTGCGTTGATATGGACAGGGGCACATATTCCGAACGCCGCCAGCCGTTTGAACATTCGATGCGGCTTGCGAACGCCCTACCGCCCGGGCGGTCACTGTGCGTCGGCGGCGGGTTCCAGGCCTGCGAACCATTCAGCCAGCGCCGTGATTTCGTCGTCGCTCAGGTCCTGGGCGGCCTTGGTCATCAGCTTTGCACGCACCCCGCCGCCGCGGTGACCGTCGCGCCACAGCTTCAGCTGGCTTTCCAGATAGGCGCGACTTTGACCTGCCAACACCGGCGCAATCGGCGCATCCGCTGCCCGTCCGGGGCCATGGCATTGCGTGCACGCAGGGACAGCGTCGGTGCCGCGCATGGCCAGCGCAGCGCCTGCGTGATCGGTTTGCGTCGTGGCGGTGGCTTGGTCGCTGTCCCCCTGCGCCGCGCCATACCGTCCCGCGATGCGGTCGATTTGCGCGTTGGTCAGCCGCGCTGACGCCTCTTGCATGATGCCGCTGGGGCGTGTGCCATCGCGGTACTGGATCAACGCCTGCGTGATCTGGTCAGGCGTCAGAATGTCCAGTCGCGGCACATAGCTGTTGGTGCTTTTGCCGCCCTCGCCATGACAGGCCGAGCAACGGGCCGCCCCCGAACCGTCCCCGGTCAACGCGGTCTGGTCCTGCGCCGTCATATCCGGCACCGCGTTCAAATAGGCGACAACCGACCAGATCTCATCACCGCGTCCGTCTGCTGGCCAATGGGGCATACCGCTCATCTTTACACCCTGTTCGACGATCCAGAACATGTGCTGCGGCTCCCATTTTGCCGCCGCCTCGGAGATGTGGGGCGGCGGCGGGTTCATCGCCTGCGCCGTGGCGCTGCGCGGCTGGCCGGGCACCGCGTGGCAAAAGGCACAGGCCCCCTGAAAATGCAGCGCGCCCAACTGAATGCGGTCGGCATGGCCAATGTCGTCGGGCACCTCCGTGGCGTCCGGCGCGCGCAGACGCACCGATTGTTTGAACGTGGTGTGCAGGACCCATTCGACACCGGGCAAATGCCCCTGCCGTGCGGATACGTTGTACAGCCCAAAGCCTACGATAGCAGCGGCGGCAATCCCGCCGCACACAGCCAGCGCCGCCAAAGTTTGAAAAACCCGTTTCATGCCAGCTCCCTCTTGTCGTCCAATGCCCGCGCCACCAGCGCCAGCCCCGCCACCAGATAGATCGGCGTGCCGATGCCCAGCATCAAAAGCCCCCCCAATTGCTGCGCATCCAGATCCGGCGCGCGCCCGCAAATCTCGGCATAGAGATCGCGCGGCGCCAATATGATCAGCGCCCCCAGCAACGTCATATGCATCGAGGTCAGCAACAAGCCCCCTGCCCCTGCCAGCGGTTGTTCGGCACGCAGTGCACCGGCCCAGACCAACAGACCGGCAATGGCGAAACTGCCCTGCTCGAACACCAGCCCCACACCGTCCCCGTCGGCCCAGCCATGCAGCCCCGGCAGGTGCCACCCCCAGACGACCACGAACTCTACCGCCGCTCCGACCAGTGGCGACAGGGCAAAGGGGCGCGTGGCGTTGGGAAAGCCCAGAACCAGCAGCGGCGTGACGATGGCCACCAACCCCATGTGCCGCAGCATGTGATGCGGAAAATCCGCCCCTGCCCAGTCCCCCAGCGGCAGCAACCACAGCGCGGCCAGAACCAGCAGGCCCGCGTATCCCAGCAAGGGCCTCACCGGCATGTGCCGATCAGCAGCGCAGGCAGGGCGACATAGCTGACCCCGATGAACGAAATCACCGTCAACAGAAACGCAGCATGGCCCAGAAACTGGTGGCGGTCCTCGCCGGTGCCCTGATCGTTTTCCCAATCCCGGTCACGCACCAGATCCCATTGTCGCCACGCCTGCCAGCCCAGCCAGACAATCGCGACAAGCGCCACAACCGTGCCGATCCCGATGCCCAGCCGCAAACCATCCACCGCGCCGCCCTTGGCGCAAACCAAGGCCGTCGCACCATAGCAAGCCGCGAAATGCACCGCCCAGATCAGCGGGCCAAAGGTGATCCGCCACAGGCTGACCGCCTCGGACCGGAATTCGTGGGCATCCTCGTTCTCGGAGATCTCGGTCATGGCAACCACCCCGGCACCAGCCCCAGCAGCGCGGCCGTGACCAACACCTTCAGCGCCACGAAATGCCAGTACAGCGTGACATTGCGCAGGTCCGCATCATGGCGCGGCGTGACCTTGCCAAAGAGGCTGCCTGCCAGACAATAGCATTGCATGATGATCCCCGCGCACAGGTGCACCACCAACCAGACCATCAGCGCCCACAGGATCGCAGGATAAACATGCGACACCGGGTCCAGATCGCGTACAGCAAGCCATGCGGCTGTGGCCGCAGCCGCAGCACATAGCGGGGCCAGCCCCAGTGCCAGCCGCGCCAGCATCACATTGCCACGTCGGTTGACTTCGCGGGCCAACAGGGTTGCCGCCCAGGCCAGCACCCCCAACAGCGCCGCCGCGGCAACCCACGTGCCGATGGCATGGTCTGCTCCGGCGGGCGGAAAATCGGGGCGCGCCGTCCAGTAGAAGAAGAACCCGAACACGATACTGGCAAAGGCGGTCGCGTCGCCCAGCATGGTGATCCACATACCCCACCAGCCCACGGCATCCGGCCCCGACGTATAGGTCGGCAGGCGCAGACCCAATCCCGCCGCGCGCATCTCATCCTTGGGCGGGCGCGCGGTGCTGGTCCACAACCAGTACAGCACACAGACAATGGCAAAGGCCCCGCAGACAATGGCGGGCTTGTAGATGTGGAACGTCGGAAAGATGAACGCCCCCCCGGTGAAGATCGCGGCCCAGATCGTGATCCACGCAGGGCCGGTGACCCGCTGCACATAGATCGGCTTGGCATCGATCACCGATGTGACAATCGTCTCGCGCTGGTGGTCCGGCGCATCGGGCAGGTAATAGCGACCCGCGTCCATGCGTTCGACCAGCTTCGGCTGGTCCCACAGCGGATACCGCGATGTAATATATGGCACCGACCGCACGCCCCAGGCTTCTTCGGGGACATCGTGGGAGAATTCCAAAGTACCGGCATCCCACGGGTTGCGCGGAATTTGCCCCTGCCGCGATTTGGGCCGCAGCAGGTCATAGACAAACACCGCAAAGCCTGCGGCCACGACAAAGGCCCCGATTGTCGAAATCAGGTTCAGCGTCCCCCACCCCGAGCTTTCGGGATAGGTGAACACACGCCGTGGCATCCCCATCAATCCGGTCAGATGCATCGGCAGGAAGGTCACGTTGAAACCGGTGAAGATCAGCCAGAAGGACCAGCGGCCCAGCCGTTCCGACAGCAGCTTCTTGGCGAAGAACGGGTAAAAGTAATAGACCCCCGCGATCACCGGAAACACCATGCCACCAAACAGCGTATAGTGAAGGTGTGCCACGACGAAATAGGTGTCATGCGCCTGCCAGTTGAACGGCACGATGGCCAGCATCACCCCCGTCAGCCCGCCCGCCACAAAGATCGCAAGCGCCCCTGCAATCCACAGCATCGGCAGGCTCATCCTGACCCGCCCGACCATCAGCGTTGCGATAAAGGCAAACAGCTGGATACCCGTGGGGATTACCACCGCCTCGGACGCTGCGGAAAAGAATGCCAAGGACATCTGCGGCAGGCCGGTGGTGAACATATGATGCACCCACAGCCCAAAGCTGAGGAACCCCGTGCCCACCGCCGACAGCACGATCCACGAATAGCCCACGATAGGCCGCCGCGCGACGGTCGGCACGATCATCGCGGCGATGGCGATTGAGGGCAGAAAGACGATGTAGACCTCGGGGTGGCCGAAAATCCAGAACAGGTGTTGCCACAGGATCGGATCACCGCCGCGTTCCGGGTCAAAGAAGGGCCAGTCGAACGAGCGTTGCAATTCAAACAGGAAATCGCCCGCAATCAGCGGCGGAAAGGCAAACAGGATCATCCCGCCCACGACCATCACATACCACGCATACAGCGGCATGATGTTCACGCGCATCCCCGGCGGTCGGCATTTCAGCGCGCCCACGATCAGCTCGACCGCTGCGGCGATGCTGGCAACCTCGATGAACGACAGGCCCAACAGCCAGATGTCGGGACCGACGCCTTCTTCGTTCGTGGCCAGCGGCGGGTACATGAACCACCCCGCCTTTGGCCCTGCGTCGAACAGCAGCGATCCCATAACGAAACAGCCGCCGATCAGGAAACACCAGTAACCGTAGGCCGACAGGCGTGGAAACGGCATGTCGCGCGCGCCAAGGAAGGCAGGCAGCAACAGGATGCTGATCGCCTCGAACATCGGCACCGCGAAAAGGAACATCATCGCCGACCCGTGCATGGTAAAGAACTGGTTGAACCGGTCCGCGTCCAGGAAGGTCATGCCGGGAAAGGCCAGTTGCACCCGCATCGCCAGGGCCAGAAGCCCCGCAAGCAGCATAAACCCGAAGGCGGTCAGGGCGTACCAGACACCCACCTCGGTGTTGTTCACCGCCGAGATATAGCGCCACCCTTGCGGCGTCTTCCACGCGGCGCGCAGCTCTGCCTTGCCGCGTTCCTGATCTTGCTCGGACACTGGCTCGTTCAACATCTCCTCGGTCGGGGGATAGGGTCCTTCGGCCACGGGCAGCGGGGATGGGCGTGTCATTCCAACCCTCCCAGATAGGCGGCAAGCGCAGTCAGGTCGTCGGGCGACAGGTGGTCATAGCTGGGCATGGCAACCTCGGGTTTCAGGGTCTCTGTGTGGGCGATCCAGTTGGCAAAATCGGAGGGCTCGACGCCTAGGATACCGGCCCCCAACGACACGCGGCTGCCCATATGGGTCAGGTCCGGCCCCACCCGTCCCACGGCTTGCGTGCCGCGCACCGTGTGGCAGCTGCCACAGCCTTCGCGGGCAAAAACCTGCGCGCCGCGCGTGGCCTCCTGGGTCTGGGGCGGCGTGGCGTCGCGTGCTTCGGCGGCCAGCCATGCCTCGAAATCCTCCGGCTCCATCACCACGGTCTCAAAGGCCATCAACGCATGGGACGCGCCGCAGAATTCTGCGCATTGCCCGCGATAGGTGCCTGCTGTCTCGGGCAGGAACGACAGATAGGTCTCGCGGCCCGGGATCATATCGGCCTTGCCACCAAGCGCCGGCACCCAGAACGCATGGATCACCCTATGCGCGTTCAACACCAGACCCGTGCGTTGCCCGACGGGCAGCCGCAATTCGTTGGCAGATGTCACACGGCTGCCATCGGGCAATTCATAGTCCACACGCCACCACCATTGTTCGGCGGTGATGTGCACCCGCATGCCCGGCTCTGCCTCACGCGGGGCCTGCATCAGCGGCAGGCTGTATACCAGCAACCCGCCCAGCAGCACGACGGGAAACAACACACCTCCGCCGACGATCAGCCCCTCGGCCAGCCCGCGCGACATCTCGCGCGGGTTGATCCGTGTCACATAGACAAACAGCCCACCCACCAGCAGCCACAGCACCAGCGCGCCGACAAACATCACCAGCGCCAGATCATACAGCAAAAGCGCATCGCGCCCCGACGGGTTCAGCACCGATTGCCGCCCTTCACCGCAGGCCGACACCACAAGGGCGCCGGCCAAAGCGACCAGCGTCCGCAACGAAGTGCGCGATCTGAAACAGGTCAAGAATACACCCGCGTCATTGGGCCAGCTTGCTCATATCATCCCCTCCGGGTGTCTCGTCATTCGATCTCATGTAAGCGACGGTCGCCCCCCACAGCACCACGCCGATCGCCAGCAAAACGCCCGCAATCAGATACTGCACCGGGTCGCGCCCCGTCCAAGGCCCGACAAAAAACGCACAGCTCAGCGCACCAAGATAGGGCAACCCAAGCGGCGCGGTGAAATGGTCGTGGTCCACCTTGTCACTGCGCAGCACCAACACCGCCACATTGACCACGGCAAACACCGCCAGCAACAACAGCGCGGTGGTCCCGCCCAGATCGGGCACCGCCCCGACAAAGGTGATCAGCCCCGCCGCCAATGCCGTGGTGAACAGGATGGCCACCCAGGGCGTTTGACGATTTGGCAACACGTGCCCCAATACCCTGGGCAACACCTTTTCCTCGGCCATGCCATACAGCAACCGCGACGCCATCAGCATGTTGATCAGCGCGGAATTGGCCACCGCACACATGGTGATTACCCCGAATACGCCCAGCGGAAACCAAGGCGCGCCCGCTTCGACGACCTTCAGCAGGGGCGTGGCGCCTTCGCTCAGGTCATCCGCCTCGACCAATGCAATCGCGGTCACCGATACCAGCAGGTAGATCACACCAGTGATCAGCAGACCGGTCAGCAGCACCTTTGGAAAGATGCGTGAAGGGTTCTTGGATTCCTCGGCCATGTTGACCGAATCCTCGAACCCGACCATCGCGAAAAACGCCAGGGTGGTGGCGGCGATCACCGGCCAGAACAGTCCTATGTCAGTCTCTCCACCGCTGAAATCAAAGGCGCGGCCAAAATCCCCCTGTCCTCCGGCCAGGGCCCACGCGCCGATCAGGATAATGATGATCAGACCGGTCAGTTCGATACAGGTAAAGACGACGTTCATCTTCACGCTTTCGCCCACCCCGCGCAGGTTCACCGCCGCGATCAGCGCCATAAACGCCAGACTGATCGCCGTCACGCCAAACGCCCCATCGCCAAACCCGGCGGTCTGGGCAAAGTTTTCGGCAAAGGCCCGCGACGCGGTAGATGCCGATGTGATCCCCGACGACATCACCGCAAAGGCCACGAGAAAGGTCAGGAAATGCACGCCAAAGGCTTTGTGAGTGTAAAGCGCAGCGCCCGCCGCACGGGGGTATTTTGTCACCAGCTCCAGATAGCTGCACGCGGTTATCGTCGCCAGAACAAAGGCCACGAGGAAGGGCAGCCAGACCACGCCACCGACCTCTCCGGCCACCTTGCCCGTCAGCGCGTAAATACCGGTGCCCAGCACGTCGCCCACGATGAACAACAGCAGCAACCCCGGGCCCATCACCCGCTTGAGCTTTGTCTCGCCACCCTCGTCCGAAGGCTCTGAAGCCGTGTCCGACATATCCCTCTCCGATACAGGACAAAAAAACCCTCCGCCGGAAGGCGAAGGGTTTTTGATTATTGGTTCTGGGGCAGTGCGTAGGCGATGATCTCGTCGCCCACTTTGGTTTCCATGAAGTGATGCCCGCCGGGATAGATCACGACGTATTGGCGGCCGTCGACCTCATAAGTCATCGGAGTGGTCTGGCCCCCGGCAGGCAGATCGACCTGCCAAAGCTCCTCCCCGGTTTCGGTCGCAAAGGCACGCAGTTTGTCGTCGGTGGTGGCGGCCACAAAGGTCACGCCGCCCGCCGTGGTGATTGGCCCGCCGTTGTTCGGTGTCCCGATGGTCACCGGCAGCATCGACGGAATGCCAAACGGTCCGTTGTTTTCAGCCGAACCGAAGGGTTGGTCCCACAGGGTTTTGCCGGTGGCCAGATCAATCCCCCTGATCCACCCGTATGGTGGCTCGGAACACAGCATTCCGGTGAAGGGCACGCGCCAGCCCGCATTCACTTCGATGGCATAGGGCACACCTTCCATCGGACCGGCCTCACCGCCTGCATCGCTGAACGGTTTGACCCCGCGTCTGTCGGCCTCTTCGCGCGGGATCAACTGGTTGTAGTTCGGCATGTCGTTGTAGTTGGCGATCAGGATGCCGCGTTCAGTGTCGACCGACACGCTGCCCCAGTCCGAACCACCGTTATAGCCCGGATATTCGATAAACGGCTTGTCCGCCGAAGGTGGCGTGAACTGCCCCGCATAGTTGGCGCGGCGGAACTGGATGCGGCACCACAACTGGTCGATCGGGCTCATGCCCCACATGTCCTTTTCGGTCAGCGGCGGCTGGTTCAGGTTGGCGTAGCCGGAATAGGGTTGCGTGTCCGAAATATACTCAGGTTCGACACTGCCCAGCTTGGGCGCAGGACGTTCTTCGACGGGAAACAGGCTTTCCCCTGTCTCGCGGTTCAGCACGTATATCTGCCCCTGCTTCGACGGCAGGATCAGCGCCGGAACGGTCCCGCCATCAACCGGGAAATCGACCAGCGTCACCTGACTGCCCAGGTCGTAATCCCACACGTCGTGGTGCACCGTCTGGAAATGCCAGACCTCTTGGCCGGTTGTCGCATCCAGTGCTACGAGGGAGGACGCATATTCGTTCTCTTCCGCGCTACGGTCGCTGCCGTAATAGTCACTCGAAGAGTTGCCAAGCGGCAGGTAGACATACCCCAATTCCTGATCGCCCGAGGCCATCGTCCACATGTTCGGCGTGCCGCGCGTATAGGTCTCGCCATCGGCTGGTTCATCAACGACACCACCCTGCCCCAGATCCCAGGCCCACAGCATCTTGCCCGTGACCACGTCATAGCCACGGATCACGCCCGAAGGCGCATCGTTGGCCTCGTTGTCGCTGACCTGCGCGCCGATCACAGCCACGCCGCGCACAATTGTCGGCGGCGCGGTCACCGCATACCATCCCGGCACCGTGTCGCCCAGGCCGTCGTTCAGATCGACCATACCTGCATTGCCAAAATCCTGGCAAAGCTGGCCTGTGTCGGCATCCACAGCGATCAGGCGCGCGTCCAGCGTGCCCATCAGGATCCGCGCAGCACACAGCGCGTCGGGGTCCATATCTGCCGACACGTGATAGGCCAGACCACGGCATGTCGCCCCATAGGGGATCGCATCCTCGGGCACGCCCGGATCATAGCGCCATTCCTCGCGTCCGGTGGAGGCATCCAGCGCCAGAACCTGATTCATCGGCGTGCAGACAAAAAGCGTATCGCCAACTTTCAGCGGCGTGTTTTCCGGCGAATATTTTGTGTCCCCGGCTTCGGTCGGCAAGTCTCCTGTGTGGATCGACCAGACCTGCTGCAGCTGCGCCACGTTCTCGGTGGTGATCTGTGTCAAAGGCGAATGCCGCTCGCCATGAACGGTGCCACCGTAGACCGGCCAATCCGCACCCGCTTCCAAGGGCGTGACCTGCGCGGGTGCCGCCGCTGCAACGGTCGTGTCCTCGGGCGCCTCGGCCTGCTCCGCCACATCCGGTGTTTCGGTCGCACCCTGAGACGTGTCTTGCTGCGCATGAAGCGGCACCGCTCCACCCATCACGAGTGACAGCCCGAGTGCTGCTGTTGCCGCAACCGCAGTCACCCCGTTCATCCTGCGAGGACGCAACACGGGCAAGGCAATCAACACAAGAACCAGCATCACCGTAGGCGCAAATACCCGTGGCTCCAGCGCCCACCAATCCGAAGCAGGCTCCCAGCCGTCCAGGGTCACTTCCCAGATTGCCCAGATCAGCGTGCCCAGCCAGACGGCAACAAACACCACCGCACCACTGCGGCGCTTCTGGCACAGCAATACGCCAGAGACGATCAGCAGCACACCCGTGATCGCGTAATACCACGAACCGCCCAAGGAGATCAGCCAGACACCCCCCGCCGCGAGGATCAGCCCGATTGCCAGCAAGAGAATTCCTATAAACACAGCGTACCATTCAAATCGAGTGCGGGTGCGCGGTGTATAGGCCTCGGGCATGACAACTCTCCCTGGATAGAAAAACTGGATAAAATATCGGGGCGAACGGTCCCCTTTCTTCTTTGCTCTGAAACGCGCGACCTTGCGTTTGGTTCCCCCTTAACGTGTGGTGTGGAACTGAAAACGTCTTTGGTGGGTTGCTTCGCCATGACGGAAATATTGAATGAACTTTCGACCGAGATCGCGGGTCACAGCATGCTGGCATGGCCGGTCGTGATTTTTCGGATCATTGGCGCCGTGATATTGTCCTCCCTCATCGGATTTGAACGTGAAAGCAGGGATCATGCCGCTGGCCTGAGGACACATATGTTGGTCGGCCTGGCAGCGTCTTGTTACTGCCTGCTGGCGCTGGACCTTGTCGGTCGGGATTTCGGGGATCAGGTTCGCCTCGACCCGATCCGCATGATCGAAGCCGTGACAGGAGGCGTGGCGTTTCTGGCCGCCGGCTTAATTGTGTTCACCCGAGGTGAGGTCAAAGGTCTCACAACTGGCGCAAGCCTGTGGCTGGTCGCGGCCATCGGCACAGCGGCAGGTCTGGGCGTGTGGTTGATCGCGGTCCTGGCCACCGTTCTCGCGCTTTTCATTGTGGGAGTGCTAAAGTCTCTGGAGAGACCTGCAGAATAGCCACGCGCCATCTCCGGGAGCGTGCGAAGTCCAGAACTTCTAAAGATTATGCCACCTAAGAATTGGACCTGTCACGCTTTAGTGCGGCCCCATCAGCGCGCCAGGTGACATCTCTGAACGGCGTTTACTATATCACGCGCACCTGCAACGGCGACGGGCTCAGCCTTCGACCCGTTGCAGGAACTTGCGCAGGCGCGCGTCCTGTGGCGCGCCAAAGATTTGCGACGGCGGGCCGCTTTCGACGATCTTGCCGCCTTCCATGAACAGAACGCGATCCGCGATCTCGCGGGCGAATTGCATCTCGTGGGTGACGATCAGCATGGTCTGGCGACGCTCGGCCACCGCACGCATCAGGTCCAGCACCTCGCCCACCCATTCGGGGTCCAGCGCGGATGTGGGTTCGTCGAACAACAACAGCTCGGCCCCCAGCGCCATGGCGCGCCCGATGCCCACGCGCTGCTGTTGCCCACCGGACAGTGCCGCGGGAAAGCTGTCGGCCTTGTCCGCCAGACCGGTTTCCGCCAGCACCGCCAGCGCCCGCTGTTCGGCCTCGGCACGGGTGCGCTTTTGCACCGTGGTCAGCGCCTCCATGATGTTTTCCTTGGCCGTCTTGTTGGCAAACAGCCCGTAATTCTGGAACACCATGCCCGTGCACCGGCGCAGCGCCAGAATGTCGGCCTTGCGGGCGTGGGCCGCGTCCACGGTCACGTCGCCGATGGTGATGACCCCGGCCTGTGGCACATCCAGGAAATTCAGACAGCGCAGCAACGTCGACTTGCCGGTGCCCGAGGGGCCGATAATCACCACCCGCTCGCCATCGGCAATGTCCAGATCAATGCCGTCCAGCACAGGGGCCGCGCCAAAATGTTTCGTCAAACCACGGACGCGTATCATCGCACAAACGCCTTGTTCAGATGTGTTTCCAGCCGTTTCTGGCCCTGGCTCAGGATTTCGACGATCACCCAATAGATGATCGCCACGACAAGGAAGGCCTCGAAATAGAGAAAGCTGCCCGCCGCCTCTTTCTGTGCCGCGCCCATCATTTCCGTGACACCCAGCGTGAAGGCCAGCGAGGTGCCCTTGATCATGTCGATAAAGTAATTCACCAGCGTCGGTGCCGCGACCCGTGCCGCCTGTGGCAGGATGATCCGCCACATCATCTGGCCTTGGGTCATGCCGATGGACTGCGCGGCCTCCCATTGGCTGCGGTCCACGCCGACAATCGCGGCGCGGATCGATTCCGCCATATAGGCCGAGAAATGCAGCGTCAGCCCCATGATCGCCGCCGTCACCCCGTCAATCTGCGTCAGCGACGGCAGGATCTGCGGCAGGCCAAAGTAGAACAGGAACAGTTGCACCAGCAGCGGCGTGCCGCGGAAAAAGCTGATGAACAGCACCACGAACCAGTCCAGCACCGGCACTTTCGCCACCCGCTCGACCGCCAGCAGCGCCCCAAGGATCAGCGCCAGCACCATGCCCGCGCCCGCCATGAACAGCGTCAGCGGCACATAGCCCAGGATAACGGGCACCAGTCCCAGCATGTAATCAAGGTCAAGCGCCCGCATGGATCAATCCGCCGTGGTGATATCGGTGCCGAACCATTTGTCCGAGATTTCGGCCAATGTGCCGTTGTCCCGCAGCGTGGTCAGGGCCGCGTCAACACGGTCGCGCAGGGCGCGGTCGGCTTCGGTGTCGCGGAAAGGCAGCGCGTTGCGGATTTCCGAAAACGGCTGACCGGCCAGTTGCAGTGGAAGCGGGCTTTCCTTGATCAGCTGTGCCGACGACACGCGGTCCATCACAAAGGCATCGACCCGCCCCAGCGCCGTGTCCTGCGCGATGTTGGAATCGTATGTCTTGATTGTGATTTCATCCGCATAGGGCAGTTCATTCAACAACTGCTCAAAGTTCGAGCCCAGGTTCACCGCAACCGTTTTGCCGCGCAGGTCCTCGACGCCGGTGATCGCATCGTTGCCCGCCTTGGTCACGACCTGCGCCCCGTCGATCACGTAGGGCGCGGTAAAGATGAACTTGGCCTCCCGCTCGGGGGTGATGGTGATCTGGTTGGCAATCGTGTCGATCCGGCCCGCGTCCAGCGCGCCGATCAGACCCGAAAACGCCATGGTTTCAAACGTCACGTCCAGCCCGGCCTCTTCGCCCACGGCGTTCATCACGTCGACTTCGAACCCCTGCAATTCGTCCAGCTTGACGAAGGTGAACGGAAAATAGCCGCCCGACATGCCAACACGCAGCGTGTCGGTGCCTTGGGCGATGGCGGGGCCGCCGAATGTGACCGCAAGGGCGGCGGCGGCGATGATCTGTTTCAGCATTGAATTCACTCCTGTAACTCTTGCCTCCAAATGTCACCGCAAGCCACGCGCTTCAACTGTCCCGCAAAATCAAGACGATTTATCCGCGCCAGCGCACGCAAGCACTGCACTGTTCGTTTTGCACGGCTCTATGGGGAAAATATCCTGAATTCTGCTCATTTCCAGAAATCTGTGCTGAGCAGAGCCCTCAAGATACGCATTCCCAGAACGGATATGCGCAGAATGCAAGGCTGGAAAAGGTGATCGAAGGGCCGCAAAGCCCTTCGATCTGGTCATATGGATCAGAACGGGCTGTCTTCGTAATAGAAGTCAGCAGCGTTGTCCGCAGTGATCAGCACCGACCCGATGGTGAACGTGCCGGACACCGGCGCGGTCGAGGTCATGCCCACGGCGGTCATCTCGATGGCGGTCGCAATCATCGACGGCGGATAGGTCACGTCGGCCGGGATCATCGGATCGCCGTCGCGCACTTTTGCGACCATTTCCTTCATGCCGGCACCGCCAAGCACGAACTTGATGTCGTCGCGCCCCGATTGCTCGATGGCCGCCAGCACGCCGATGGCCATGTCGTCATCCGATGCCCAGACCGCGTCGATCTTGTCATATTTCGACAGGAAATCCTGCATCACGGTAAAGCTGTCGTCGCGGTTCCAGTTGCCGTGCTCCATCGCCAGAACGTTGATGCCCGACCCGTCGATTGCGCTTTCAAAGCCTTCGACGCGCTCGTTGTCGATGGTGGTCGGGATGCCACGGAAGACGACGATGTCACCGCCATCCGGCATGGCCGAAACCATATATTCACCCGACACCTTGCCAAAGCCGGGGTTGTCACCGGCCACATACAGATCCTCGATCCCCGGCTGCGCCAGACCACGGTCAACCACCGTCACCCACGCGCCGCTGTCTGCAACTGCCTTGACCGGGCTGGTCAGCGGCTCGGATTCGAACGGCAGAACCACCAGCGCGCTGATGTTGCGCGTGGCCAGCATGTCCTCGATATCGTTGACCTGTTTGGCCGGATCCGAAGCCGTCGCCAGCACGAAATCCAGCTCGGGATAGACCTTCTCCAGCCGGTCCACCGCCTGTTGCGCGTGAAAGTTCATGCCGCCCGCCCAGCCGTGCGTTGCCGCCGGGATCGACACCCCGATGACCTTGGTTTCCTGTGCCAGCACCGGCATCGCCAGTGTCGCCGCCAGCGCGGCCGCTGTAATTTTCGCAAATTTCATGGCTTATCTCCTCTGTTTACCATGGTCTCCCGAAGGGCTGTTCTCAGCTCTCCGCCTTCTTGTCGCGCTGCAGGATGACGGCCAGGATGATGATCACACCCTGTATGGCCCCGTTCAGATAGGGCGATACGCCATCCGTCAGATTCAGAATATTGTCGATCAGCGACAGGATCAGCACGCCGATCACCGTGCCCCAGACGCGGCCGAAACCGCCCTTGAGCATGGTGCCGCCAATGATCACCGCCGCGATGGCTTCCAGTTCCCACAGCACGCCGGTGCTGGGCGACGCCGAGCCAAGGCGCGGGACATACATGATCGTCGCCACCCCGACGAGGATGCCCAGAAACACATAGGTCAGCATCCGCACGCGGTTGACGTTGACCGATGAATAGCGCGCCACCTGATCGTTGGACCCGACCGCCGCCGCATGGCGTCCGAACGCGGCGCGCCGCATCACCAGCTCACCGATGATCGCTACCAGCGCAAAGACGATAATCGGCCAGCTGATCCCCAGAATGCCGTCAAAATAGATCGGCCGGATCACCGACCGCATCCCGAAATCCAAAGACAGCGTGCCCCCATCGGCCAGCCACGTGACCAGACTGCGATAAATGCCCATCGTCCCCAGCGTCACGATAAACGCCTCGATCCGCATGGTGGTGATCAGGAACCCGTTGACGAAGCCGGCCAGCGTCCCCGCCACCATCGCCGTCAGCATGCCCACGAACACCAGCGGCCAGCCCGGCCCCATCGCAGGCAGCATCGCGTTCATCACCAAAATCATCAGCCCCGCGATAAAGGCCGCCATGGACCCAACCGACAGGTCCAGCCCGCCGGCCGTGATGACAAAGGTCATGCCGACCGCGATGATCCCGATAAAGGCGGACCGCGACAGAACGTTGGTGATATTGGCCGCGCTCAGGAAATTCCCGTTCAGCGCCGCGCCGACGATCACCAGCACGACCAGCGCCAGAATAGGCCCCAGCACCTTCAGGTTGACGCTTTTTGCCGCCCGTGAGGGCTGTGTTTCGGTGGCTGTCATCAAATCGCCTCTTGCCTGTTCGCGCCCAGCCCCATTGCGAGCCGCACGATCTTGTCTTCTGTCATGTCATCTCCGCTGACTTCGCCCGCGATGGTCCCCAGCCGCATGACCAGCACCCGATCCGCAAGGCCAATGACCTCCTGCATCTCGGAACTGACCACGATGATGGATTTGCCCGCCGCCGACAGCGCATGGATGAATTCGTAAATCTGTTGCTTGGTGCCAATGTCGATGCCCCGTGTGGGCTCGTCGATGATGACGATATCCGGCTCGGTCAGCATGATCTTGGCGATCAGCAGCTTTTGCTGGTTGCCCCCCGACAGGTTGCCCACCAGCACGTCGCGGGTCGGTGCGCGAATGTCGAAATCGGCAATCGCCCGTGTCAGCGCGTCCTCTTCCGCTGCATGATCTATCAGCCAGTTCGAGAAATCCGGCAGCGCCTGCAAGGTCAGGTTCTCGCGCATCCCCTTTTGCAACAGCAGCCCCCGGCCCTTGCGGTCCTCGGTCAGGTAACACAGCCCCGCCGCCTGCGCCTGTTGCGGTGACCTCAGGGACACGGGCTGCCCGTTGATGCGCACATCGCCCTGCGCGGTACGCAGGCCCGTCAGCCCCTCCATCGCCTCGGTGCGCCCCGATCCGATCAGCCCGGAAATCCCCAGAATCTCGCCCTTGCGCAGGGTAAAGCTGATGTCGCGGGCATAGCCGGGCACGGTCAGCCCCGTAACCTCCAGCGCCGGATCATCGCTGACAGCGGCCGTGCGCACAGGGTAGAGCGACGACACATCGCGGCCCACCATCGCCTGCGCCATCTGGTCCTCGTTGAACTCGGTCGTCATGCCCTGCGCCACCACATGCCCGTCGCGCAGCACCGTGATCCGGTCCGAGATGCGCTTGACCTCGTCCAGCTTGTGCGAGGTGAACAGGATCGCCACGCCTTCGGCCTTCAGCCGGTCCACCTGTTCAAACAGCACCTCCGCCTCGCGTTCGGTCAACACGGCGGTGGGTTCGTCCATGATCAACACCTGCGCGCGCCGCGACAGCGCCTTGGCGATCTCGACCATCTGCTTGTCGGCGTTGGAAATGTCGCGCACGCGCGCATCGGGCGACACCGTGCAATTCAGCCTGTCCAGCAACTTGCGCGTCTCGGCCTGCATCGCGGCCCGGTCCAGAAACAACCCGCGCCGTTTCTCGTGGCCCAGAAAAATGTTCTGCTCCACGCTCAACTGGTCGGCCAGATTGAACTCCTGATGGATCAGCACAACCCCCTGCGCCTCGGCCTGTTGCGAAGAGGCAAAACGCACCGGCGCCTCGTCCAGCTGCACCTGCCCCTTGGTCGGCTCCAGATAGCCCGACATGATCTTCATCGCCGTCGATTTGCCCGCCCCGTTCTCTCCGATCAGGGCATGCACCTCGCCGGGTCTCAGGGTCAGGTTGATGTCGTGTAAAACCTGCACCGGCCCGAAACTCCGGCAAACGTCGGACAGGGTCAGGGCGCGGGTTTCGCTCATAGCTTGACCCACGCCGCATCGCGCTTCGAAGACCGCACACAAGCGTCGATAAAGGCAACACCCTCCAGCCCGTCCTGCACCGTCGGCAACAGGTGATCCGGCATCTTGCCGTCGCGCGCCGCGACAATCAGGTCGGCGGCCTCGTTGTAGATGTTGGCAAAGCCTTCAAGATATCCCTCGGGATGCCCCGGCGGAATGCGCGAGGCACTTTGATTGCCCGCGGTCGCACCCGCCCCGTTGCGGGTCAGCAACCGCTTTGGCGCGCCGAAGGGCGTGAACCACAGATAGTTCGGATCTTCCTGCGCCCATTCCAGCCCGCCCTTGTCGCCGTATACCCGCAACCGCAGACCGTTCTCATTGCCCGGCGCCACCTGCGACGACCACAACATGCCCCTGGCCCCGCCGTCAAAGCGCAGCATCACATGCACGTTGTCATCCAGCCGCCGCCCTTCGACAAAGGTGCTCAGATCCGCGGCAAGGCTTTCCAACTGCAACCCGGTGACAAAGCGCGCCAGATTATAGGCATGCGTGCCGATATCGCCCACACAGCCCCCCGCGCCAGAGCGTTCGGGGTCGGTGCGCCATTCCGCCTGCTTGCTGCCGTCAGCCTCGACCGGATCGGTCAGCCAGTCCTGTGGGTATTCGACCTGCACAACACGCAACGTCCCCAGATCGCCCTGCCGCACCATCTCGCGGGCTTGGCGGACCATCGGATAGCCGGTGTAATTGTGCGTCAGCACAAACAACGCGTCCGACTTCTCCGCCGCCGCGACCAGCTTTTTCGCATCCGCCAGCGTCGAGGTCAGCGGCTTGTCACAGATCACGTGAATGCCGCGTTTCAGGAACTCGCGCGCCGCCGGGTAATGCACATGGTTCGGCGTGACAATCGCCACCGCCTCGACCCCGTCCTTCAACCGCGCCTCGCGCTTCGCCATCTCGGTGAAATCGCCATAACAACGATCCTCGGCCAGCCCCAGCGCAGCACCAGAAGCTTTGGATTTCTCCGCCGTCGACGACAGCGCCCCGGCAACCAGCTGAAACCGTCCGTCAATGCGCGACGCGATGCGATGCACCCTGCCGATGAACGCGTCATTGCCGCCGCCGATCATGCCCAGTCTGATAGGTTTCATCCTCAAATCCCCATCATCTTGGCGTTCAGCGCGGTGTCCGCCCCGCCGTCCGCGAAATCGTCAAAGGCGCGTTCGGTCACACGGATGATATGATCCTTGACGAACTGCGCCCCCTCGCGCGCGCCGTCCTCGGGATGCTTGATGGCGCATTCCCATTCCACCACGGCCCAGCCGTCGAAATCATTCGCCGCCATCTTGGAGAACACCGCGCCAAAATCGACCTGCCCGTCGCCCAGACTGCGGAACCGCCCCGCGCGGTTGACCCACGACTGATAGCCGCCATAGACGCCCTGCCGACCCGTCGGATTGAACTCGGCATCCTTGACGTGAAACATGCGGATGCGGTCGCGGTAAATGTCGATATTGTCGAGATAATCCAGACATTGCAGCACGTAATGCGACGGATCGTACAGCATGTTGGCGCGTGCGTGATTGCCGGTGCGTTCAAGGAACATCTCGTAGGTGATCCCGTCGTGCAGGTCCTCGCCCGGATGGATTTCGTAACAGACATCGACGCCGCAATCCTCGGCGTGGTCCAAAATCGGCAACCACCGCTTTGCCAGCTCGTCAAATGCCTGCTCGACCAGACCCGCAGGCCGCTGCGGCCACGGATAGACGTAAGGCCAGGCCAGCGCGCCCGAGAATGTCGCATGTGCCGTGATGCCAAGGTTGGCCGAGGCCGACAGCGCCTTCTTGACCTGATCGACGGCCCATTCCTGACGCGCCTTGGGGTTGCCCCGCACGCTTTCGGCGGCGAACCCGTCAAACACGTCGTCATAGGCCGGATGCACCGCCACCAGCTGCCCTTGCAGGTGGGTCGAAAGCTCGGTCACCTCGACGCCATTGGCGCGCGCCTGTCCGGCCCAATCCTCGCAATAGCCTTTGGATTCCGCCGCCTGATCCAGATCAATCAGCCGCGCGTCCCAGCTTGGCACCTGAACGCCCTTGTAGCCGCAGTCGGCGGCCCATTTGGTGATCGCATCCCATGAATTGTGCGGCGCGTCGTCGCCTGCAAACTGCGCCAGAAACAGCGCCGGACCCTTGATCGTTTTCATGTCATTCCTCCTTTTTCGTCAGACGTAGCGGTTGACGATATTCTCAAGCTTTTCCTGCGCGCCGGAACGCGGCTGCGGGTTCACGCGGGCCTGCTCGGCACGGGCGGCGATCCCGTCCAGCGTCGCGCCTGCCTCCAGCATGGCTTGCGCTTCGCCGCTGTCCCAACCGGCGTAACGGGCGCGGCGTGGCCCCTCCAACGCGTCATCCTCGATCATCCGGTACGCCGATTTCAGCCCCCGCGCGCAGATGTCCATGGCCCCCACGTGGGCCGCGATCAGGTCTTCGGCATCCAGCGACTGACGCCGCAGCTTGGCGTCGAAATTGGTGCCGCCGGTGGTGAACCCGCCTGCCATCAACACCTCGTAATAGGCCAGCGCCGCTTCGGACGGGGAATTCGGGAACTGGTCGGTGTCCCAGCCGGACTGGTAATCGTTGCGGTTCATGTCGATCGAACCGAAAATGCCCAGTGTCCGCGCCATCGCCAGCTCATGCTCGAACGAGTGACCCGCCAGAATCGCATGGCCCTGCTCCACGTTCACCTTGACCTCATCTTCAAGGCCGAACCGTTTGAGGAAGCCGTAGACCGTGGCCACATCGTAATCATACTGATGTTTGGTCGGCTCCTGCGGCTTCGGCTCGATCAGGATCGCCCCCTTGAAGCCGATCTTGTGCTTGTATTCGACCACCATCGACAGGAACCGGCCCATCTGTTCCAGCTCGCGGCCCAGATCGGTGTTCAGCAGCGTCTCGTATCCTTCGCGCCCGCCCCACAGCACATAGTTCTCACCGTTCAAACGGTGGGTCACATCCATGCAGGCCTTTACCGTCGAGGCACAGTAGGCAAAGACATCCGGGTCCGGGTTGGTGCTGGCACCGGCCATGTAACGCCGGTTCGAGAACATGTTCGCCGTCCCCCACAACAGGCGCGGCCCGCCGTCGGCCATCTTTTTCTCGAAATAATCGGCCATCTCGTTCAGCCGCTTGTGGCTTTCGGCCAGATTGTCACCCTCGGGGCGCACGTCGTGGTCGTGAAAGCAGAAGAACGGCACGTTCAGAATGCGGAACATGTCAAAGGCGGCATCGGCCTTGGCCCGCGCCAGTTCCATCGTGTCCGCAGGGAACCACGGGCGCTGGAACGTCTGCCCGCCAAAGGGATCGTTCCCCTCCCAGACAAAGTTGTGCCAATAGCAGACGGCAAAGCGCAGATGCTCCTCCATCGTCTTGCCCCCCAGTTTTTCCTGCGGATTGTAGTGACGGAAGGCCATCGGATTGGTGCTGTCCGCACCTTCGAATGTCACCGGGGCGATGTCTGCGAAATATTGGCTCACTGTATGTTCTCACGGCTGTAGATGTTCAATTTGATCCTCCCGGCATCGGCAGGAGGTGTGATGGAATCCGTCAGGTCACGCATGACCCCGACGGCGGCGATGACGCCCGCGCGAATGTCCTGATCAATCACCAGATCAAAGGTGCCGGTGCGCAGCGCCTCGCGCGAAATCTGGGTCAGTTCGTGCACGATGGTTACGGGCTTGGGGACCAGCGTGCCGACCGCGCGCACCAGCCCGCGGTTGCCCGCCCCGATGGCATAGATCCCGGCAATCGGCCGGTCGCGGGCCGTGTCCAGAACGATCTGTTCCACCCGGGCGGCATCATCGGCCCCCTGGGCCGCGGGCAACAACGTGCAACCGTCGAACCGCTCTTGCATGACCATCTGGAACCCCAGCAACCGCTCGCTGTGGTCCCGCGCGGCCAGCGACCCCGCAATCATCAGGATGTTACCCGCATCCTTGATGAACCGCCCCATGAACTCGGCCGCAGTGCGCCCCGCCATGACGTTGTCGGGACCAACATAGGCGTCCCGCCCCGAACTGGGCAGGTCCGCGACAAGGCTGACAACCCTGACGCCGGAGGCAAGAAGCGATGCGATTTCCTCGTTGATCTCGGGGGCCTCGCTGACCATCACCGCGACCGCATCGCAATCCAGATTGCGCAGCGCCGCGATCTGATCCTCGACATCAAAGGGACGGGTCGGGACGATCTGGACAACCACCTGTTCCTCCCGCAGCCGATGCTGTTCCTGCGCGAGTGCCGCGTGCAGCAAGGCCACAAAGCCGGTGTCGCCGGTCGGTACGACAAAACAGAAGCGATAGATGCGGCGGCGCGACAGGTTGGCGGCGGCCAGATTGCGGACATATCCGGTCTGGACAACAGCCGCCTTGACGCGATCCACCACCTTGGCCGACACGCCGCCCCGATTGTTCAGAACGCGATCCACGGTCGCAAGGCTGACCTGCGCCACCTCAGCGACATCGCGTACCGTTGGCCCGCTCATCTCGATTCCCCCCCAGTTGCCCAAGGATCGGAGAATTCTTGAGGTACGTCAATCAAATTTCTGACGACAATGCCTCAAATGCCATGAGGCCGCCCCCGGGGCGCGCGGGCTTACCTGCCAGAAAACGCGGATCGCCAACTTTGACATACGGGTATCTCGACCGTGATTCCCGTCATGTGCGCTCACGGGCCCTTGTGCAGCACCGGACAGAATGGCGGCTCGCGGCCTCGAATACCATAACATGCCGTTAATGAATGGTTTTCTCACACGCGCGAATTCCCGCCCATGCCATTTGCCAGAATCACCGGTCACCGATACTGACTCTCAAAAAAACACGGGCAGTCAAAATCATGTTACGAACCAACATCGCGCGCAAACTTCCCTGGGCTTTTCTGGCCTTGGGCATGCTGGTTTCAGCCTGCGCCCAGAAACCTGAAGTTACGCACAGCGGGATCGATCAGAACCGTTTGACGCTGGCGTTGATGGAGGTTGAGGCAAAGCACGAACGTGGCGCGCGTGTGTGGTGCGTGCCATTCGCCCGCGATCTGAGCGGCATTGAAATTTACGGAAATGCGAACCTGTGGTGGGACAAGGCCAAGGGCCTCTACCCGCGCGGCAACGCACCGGCCCCCGGCTCGGTTCTGGCCTTCCGGTCAACCAGCAAAAATCCCATGGGTCACGTGGCAGTGGTTTCGCAAATTCTCTCTGACCGGATGATCCAGGTGGATCATGCCAACTGGGAAAAAAACAGGGTCACGATGAAAATGGTTGCCGTTGACGTGTCCAAGTCAAATGACTGGACAGCTGTGCGCCTTGAAAGCGCCCCTGGCAGCCTTGGATCGACCTATCCGACCCACGGGTTCATCTATCCCGCCGCAAACCAGTCCAAGATCGCCTCGCGCATGTAAAAGGCATCCCTGCCGCGCGTCGCGGGCAGGGTTCAGCGCGCCAGCAATGGCGCGATCAGTCCGGCAATACGCGCTGATCCTTTTCGTGACGGATGCAAACGGTCCGACGCGAAAAGGGACAGGTCGTCCGCCCGGAACACATCATCCATATCCGCCAGCGTCACCCCGGCATCAGATCCGGCCATCCGCCGCAGCCGGTCCTCCAACACCTGATAGGGCCTTTCGCACGCGGTGCCCGCATACCGTGGCGCGGTATAGTAGTCCGCCCAGATCACCTTGGACCCGCGCGCGCGCAGATCGGCCACCAACGCAGGGATCGCACCCTGGGTCCCGTTTTCGGAAATCAGCCGATCCAGAACCGCCCCGCAGTCAGAGCAGCTGCAATTCGCGCTCAGGTCGTTGGCGCCGCCGTTCAAAATCACCCACTCGGGCCGCAGCCCCTCCAGCTGTGCCGGAATGTTCAATGGCCCGATGCCGCCGATGATACGCGCAGAGGGCAAGGAAACATCCCCGACAGGAGCGCCCAGACCCGCGCGCAAACCGTCAGCGACAGAACCGCCTGCGGTCCGGTTCCAGGCCATGACGGAATCCCCCGCCACAACGATGCGTGCATCCTGCGGCACGCCGCGTCCACAGGCGCTCAGCAGGCACAGGACGAATATGATACAGTATTTCATTCTCGTGAATTAGTCCGCCCGACAGCCCGCTCAAGCCATACTGACGAAATCTTGCAAAGATCGTCCGCACCAGACACGGGCCCGCGCAAGGAACTCCCGCGAGCGGACGTATGAAGTTTTTTTGTCTCTGCCGTAATTGCATTGACCATCCCCGTCCTCCTGCGCAGACTGATGCGCACAAGGGAGGCTGATGGCCGCCCGTATCTGCCATGGAACCCGGGGGTCCTAATGTCTGAATTTTCAAGAATTTTCGCCGCAACCACTGTCGCGCTGGGAATGGGCTTGTCGCCACTGGCCGCCGCCGCCGACCAGATCATCATCGGCCTGCAACAGGAACCGACCACGCTTGATCCCACCGCCGACGCCACCGCGTCGATTGACGGCATGATGACCATGAACGTGTTCGAGGCGCTGACCATCGTGGCCGAGAACGGCGAAGTCCAACCGAACCTGGCCACCGGCTGGAAAATTTCGGATGACGGGCTGACCTATACATTCCAGCTGGCCCAGGACGTGACATTCCACGACGGCACCACCTTTGACGCCGACGACGTGGTGTTCTCTTTCAACCGTGCCATGGCCGAAGACAGCGTGAACCCGTCCAAATCGATCTTCAAACCGATCGAGAGCGTCACTGCCATCGACCCGCACACCGTTGAAATCAAACTGTCGCGCAAGGATGCGTTCTTTTTGTTCAACATGGGTCAGGGCGACAGCGCCATCGTGGCCTCTGAATCGGTGGACACCAACAACACCAACCCCGTGGGCACCGGTCCGTTCAAATTTGACAGCTGGACCCGGGGCGACCGCCTGACACTGGTGAAAAACCCGGACTACCGCGACGCCGCAGGCGTGGCGCTGGACAAGGTCGAGTTCCGCTTTATCTCCGACCCGTCCGCTGCCACGGCCGCGATGATGGCCGAAGAGCTGGACGCCTTCCCCGGCTTTCCCGCGCCCGAACTGCTGGTCCAGTTCGAAGCCGACCCGCGCTTTCGCGTGAACATCGGCTCGACCGAGGGCGAGGTCATCCTGGCCATGAACAACTCGAAACCGCCCTTCGACAACATCGAGGTGCGCCGCGCCGTGGCCACCGCCGTGAACCGCGACGAGATCATCGAAGGCGCAATGTACGGCCAGGCCGTGCCCATCGGCAGCTTTTACCCGCCGCACGGCACCGCCTATGTCGATCTGACCGACGCCTATCCGCACGACACGGCCAAGGCCAAGCAGATGTTCACGGACGCCGGTGTCGAAGGCACCACCATGACCCTGCGCGTACCGCCCTTCCCCTATGCCACACGGTCGGCTGAAATCATCCAGTCGGAACTGGCCGCCGCCGGCATCGACGCCAAGGTTGAAAACGTCGAATGGGGCTTCTGGATCGACGAGATCTACAAGAAGAAAAACTATGACATGACCATCATCGCGCATACCTCGCCCAACGACATGGGCAACTTTGCGCGCGGGCCGGATTATTTCTATGGCTACGATGACGCCACCTTCAACGACCTGTGGGGCCGGATCGAAACCGAAACCGATCCCGCCAAGCGCGATGCGTTGCTGCAGGAAGGTCAACGCTTTCTGACCGACCAGTCGGTGCACGTGTTCCTCTTCCAGCTGCCGCTGCTGGGCGTCTTCAAGACCAGCGTCGAAGGCTACTGGTCCTCGGCCCCCGTCCTGTACATGCCGCTCAAGGGTGTGACGAACGCAGGCTGACAAGGATCGGCCGCAGGGCTTCGGGCGCTGCGGCCGGATCAAACGGATGTGGTATTTCATCTTTCGCCGGACCGCCGGATTCGTGGCGACACTGTTTGTGGTGTCGGCTGTTGTCTTTGCCGTGATGAACATCCTGCCGGGTGATCCGGCGCTGACCATTCTGGGGCTGGACGCGACCGATGACGCGCTGGCCGCATTGCGCGAGCAATTGGGTCTGAACCAGCCGGTGCTGGCGCGCTATGTCTCGTGGGTCTGGAATGCGCTGCAGGGTGATTTGGGCATCAGCCATTCCTTCCGCGTGCCGGTGTCCGAACTGATCGCCGAACGCCTGCCGATGACCGTGTCGCTGGCGGTGGCGGGCATGATCTTTACGCTGGTGATCGCGCTGAGCCTGGGCATTGGTGCTGCGGCGCGGCACCGCAAGGTGGGCGACTGGGGGGTGATGTTCATCTCGCAGATCGGGATCGCGGTGCCTGCCTTCTGGCTGTCGATGCTGCTGGTGCTGCTGTTCGCGGTCAAACTGCGCTGGCTGCCGCCCGGCGGCTTTGCCGGCTGGTCCGATCCGGTGGCGGCGATGCGGTCGCTGGTGTTGCCGACCATCGCTTTGGGCGTCGTGCAGTCGGCGGTGCTGGCGCGGGTCACGCGGTCGTCGGCGCTCGAAGTCATGCGGCAGGATTTTGTCAGAACCGCCCGCGCCTCGGGGCTGTCGCGGCGGCGGGTGTTGTGGCGGCATGTGCTGCCGAACGCGCTGGTGCCGATCGTGACCATCGTGGGGATGCAGTTCGCAGCCCTCGTCACCGGCACCATCGTGATTGAAAACGTGTTCTACCTGCCGGGGCTGGGGCGGCTGATATTCCAGTCGATTTCCAACCGCGACCTGCCGACGGTGCAGGCGCTGGTGATGCTGTTTGCCGCCATCGTGGTGACGGCCAATTTCGTGGTCGACCTGCTGTACGTGGTGATCGACCCGCGCCTGAAGGCCCGCACATGACCCGCCGTTTGCCTGTCAATTTCATCCTTGGCGCGGTGCTGGTGGCGCTGGTCGTGGGCACCGCGGCACTGTCGCTGGTGTGGACCCCGCATGACGCGACGCAGATGGCGATTTCGAACAAGTTCGCCGCCCCCTCGGCCACCCACTGGCTGGGCACTGACCAGTTGGGCCGTGATGTGCTGTCGCAACTGATGGCGGGCGCGCGCAATTCGATGGCGGTGGCGCTGGTGGCGGTGCTGCTGGGCGGGTCGGTCGGCGTGGCGCTGGGGCTGCTGGCCTCGGCCCTTGGCGGCTGGATCGAGGACGGGGTGATGCGGCTGGCCGATCTGGGCTTTGCCTTTCCGGCGCTGCTGTTTGCGATCATGCTGGCGGCGGTCTTTGGCCCGTCGCTGACGAACGCGGTGCTGGCGATTGCGTTTATCAACATTCCGGTCTTTGCCCGTGTGACGCGGGGGGCGGCCAATCAGGTCTGGACGCTGGACTATGTGCTGGCCGCCCGCGCGGCGGGCATGAACCGTTTTGCCATCAGCCGCGATCACATCCTGCCCAACATTGCCGCCGCGATCATCGTGCAGGCGACCATCGAATTCGCCGTCGCCATCCTGGCCGAGGCGGCGCTGTCCTACCTTGGACTTGGCGCGCAACCGCCTGCGTCCAGCTGGGGCCGCCTGCTGTCCGAGGCGCAGACGCTGATGTACATCGCGCCGCAACTGGCGATCTATCCGGGGCTGTGCATCGTCGTCGCGGTCGTCGGCTTTGGCCTGCTGGGCGACGGGCTGCGCGACATGTCCGACCCCCGCCTGTCGAGGGAGCGTTAGATGTTCCAGCTTGCCGATTTCTCTGTCAGCTTTGGCACCGCCACCGCCCTGCGCCGGGCCACGCTGGACATCCGTCAGGGCGACCGGCTGGGCATTGTCGGTGAAAGCGGGTCGGGCAAGACCATGCTGGCGCTGGCCCTGATGGGAATGGCCCCCGACGCCGCAAAGATCGGCGGACGGCTGACCATCGACGGGCAGGACATGACCCACGCATCCGAACGCACCTGGCAACAGATGCGCGCGCGCCGCGTCGCGATGATCTTTCAGGAACCGATGAGCGCGCTGAACCCGCTGCGCCGCATCGGCGACACGGTGATGGAACCGCTGCTCGTCCACGAGGGGCTGAGCCGCGCACAGGCGCAGGCCCGCGTGCTGGCGTTGTTGGAAGAGGTCGGCATTCCCGACCCCGCCGCGCGGCTGCGCATGTTCCCGCACGAGCTAAGCGGCGGCCAGCGTCAGCGGGTGCTGATCGCGCTGGCACTGGCGTGCAATCCCGCGCTGCTGATCGCGGACGAGCCGACGACGGCGCTGGACGCGAATGTGGCGCTGCGCATTACCGATCTGCTGGTGCGGCTGGCCCGCGAACGCGGCATGGCGCTGGTGTTCATCACCCATGATCTGGCGGCGGTGGCGCGCACCACCAAGGACATCGTGGTGATGTACGGCGGCGACATGATCGAACGCGGCCCGACCGCGCAAGTGCTCGCCGCCCCCGCGCATCCCTATACGCAGGGGCTGCTGGCCGCGCGTCCCGACCCCACCGTCCCGCCGCGTGACGCGACCGGCAAACGCCGCCGCCTGCCGACCCTGCCGGGCACCGTGCCACCGCTGGCCGCCCTGCCCCAAGGGTGCCGCTTTTCGGGCCGGTGCAGTGCCGAGCTGCCGCAGTGCGCGGACACGCGCCCCACGGACCACGCCGTTGACGCGGACCGCTCTGCCGCCTGTCACCTGCTGGGGGCCGCGCCATGACCGCCCCCCTGCTGGACGCCCGCAACCTGACCCGCCGCTACCGCCTGCCGCGCACGTCGCTGCTGCACCCGGCCCCGGTGCTGACGGCGGTGGACAACACCAGTTTTACCATCCGCGCGGGCGAAACGCTGGGCGTGGTGGGGGAATCCGGGTCGGGCAAGTCAACCATCGCCCGCATGGTCATGGCGTTCGAGACACCGGACGCGGGCGAGGTGCTGTTTCAGGGGCAGAACCTGCACGCCCTGTCGCCTTACGAATTGCGCCTGCAACGCCAGAAATTCCAGATGGTGTTTCAGGACCCCTTCGGCTCGCTGGACCCGCGCCGCACGGTGGGTTGGTCGATTGCGGAACCCATGCGCGCAATTGGCGCCGACGGTGACACCGCCCGCCGCACCGCCGAGGCGCTGGAACAGGTCGGCCTGCCCGCCCGCGATGCGGACAAGTACCCGCACGAGTTTTCCGGCGGACAACGCCAGCGCATCGCCATCGCCCGCGCCATCGTCACCCGCCCCGCCCTGCTGGTCGCGGACGAGGCGGTTTCGGCGCTGGACGTGTCGGTGCAGGCGCAGATCCTGAACCTGTTGATGGACCTTCAGGACGATCTGGGGCTGGGCATCCTGTTCATCAGCCACGATCTGGCCGTCGTCGCGTCGATCTGCGACCAGATACTGGTCATGCAGCACGGCAAGCCGCTGGAATCCGGCCCCGCCGCGCAGGTCTTGCGCAGTCCGGCGCATGCTTATACCCAAACATTGCTCAAGGCCGCAGGAGTTTCCACATGACACGTTTCATTCACCTGACAGACATCCACGTATCGCACCCTGACGCAGGCGATCCTTCGGCAAACGTGGCCGGAAACGCCGCGATGCTGGAACAGGTGGTTGGGATCATCAACGCCATGGACCGCCAGCCCGATTTCGTCGTGGCCAGCGGCGATCTGACCAACATGGGCGATCCGGCCAGCTATGGGCTGATCAAGGACATCCTGACCCCGCTGGCCGCGCCGCTGGTGCTGGCGCTGGGAAACCATGACAAGCGCGAAGGGTTTCATCAGGTGTTCGACGGCGCGACATCCGACGCGCCCTATTTCCACGATGCCGTGCACGCGGGCCTGCACGTCATCACGCTGGACACGCTGGTGCCGGGACATGTGGCGGGCACCATTTGCGACGCCCAGTTCGACTATCTGGCACAGGCGCTGACCCGTCATGCAGAGCTGCCCAAGCTGATCGTCATGCACCACCCGCCGCGCATTGATGACGCGGGCCTGCCATGGGGCAGCATCGACATGGACAGCACCAACCGGCTGGCCGACATGCTGCGCGGGCATCGTGTGGCGGCGATCCTGTCGGGGCACATCCACATCAATCAGGTCACCCAGTGGCACGGCATTCCCATCGTCGTCTCGATGGGGCTGAATTCCACCGTCGACCTGCTGGAAACCCGCGACCTGCGCCTGATCGAAGGCCGCACCATCGGCATGTGCGACTGGCGCGACAGCGGGCTGACCGTCAGCTTTGTCCCCCTGACACCCGAAGCGCGCGAACTGGGCGTGATCGACCGCGCGCGCCTGCTGGCCTTCACATGAGCGGCGGCAAAAGGCACCTGCCCGTCGAGGGCGCCTTTAACATCCGCGACCTTGGCGGATACCAGACACGTGCCGGCACCCCGATCCCGTGGCGGCGGTTCCTGCGGTCGGACAGCCTGCACCGCATCGCGCCGCAGGAAATCAGCCGCCTGCACGACGAAGGCCTGCGCGCCGTCATCGACCTGCGCACCAGCGCCGAGGTGGCCAGCGCCCCCAACCCCTTTGCCGCCTATCCGGACGTGCGGTATCTGAACCTGCCGCTGTTCGACGACCTGTCACCGCAATCCATGTCGGATGCCGCGCAAGAGGGCGACCATCCGCTGTTCACCTTTTACATGACGGCGCTGGAAACACGCGGCGATGCGATCTGCGAAATCCTGACCGAGATGGCCCAGATCGACGACGGTGCGGTTCTGTTCAACTGCACCGCAGGCAAGGACCGCACCGGCATCATCGCGGCGCTGCTGTTGGGCATTGCGGGTGTGCGCCGCGAACAGATCATCGCCGACTATGCGCTGACCGCCGAGTTTATCCCCGATCTGGTGGCCGAGTTTCTGGACATCTCCCGCGCGCGCGGCGGCGACACAGAAAGCTATGCCCGCATGTTGGAAAGCCCGGCCGAGACGCTGGCCGCGACGATGGACGCGATCCGCGCGAAATACGGGACATTCCGCAGCTATCTACAATCCATCGGCCTGCCCGAAGACGTGCGCCTGACCCTGCGCGCGCGCCTGAACGGCACGCAAGGCTAGTTCAGCGTTTGTGCGACCCGATCAGCCTGTCCAGCATCTGCATCTCTTCTTCGGTCAGGTCGGTCAACGGTGACCGCACCGGCCCTGCGTCAAACCCTTGCAGGCGCACGCCGGCCTTGATGGCGGACACGGCGTAGCCCTTGCAGCGGTTGCGAATGGCCATGAACGGATAGAAGAATTCGTTCAGAATGGTCGTGCACCGGTCGCGGTTTCCGGCGCGCAGGGCGTCGTAGAATTCAATCGCCAGACCGGGGACAAAGTTGAACACAGCCGACGAATAGGTGGTGAAGCCCGCGCCCAGATAGGCCTCGGCGAACAGTTCGGCGGTGGGCATCCCGCCCAGATACATCAGCCGGTCGCCCATCTTGGCCGTGACCTGACGCACCAGCCCGATGTCGCCCGACCCGTCCTTGAACCCGATCAGGTTGGGGCAGTCGTCGCACAGCCGCGCCAGCGTGTCGGGGTGCAGGATCGAATTGTCGCGGTTGTAGACCATAACGCCAATCCCGACCGACTGGCAGACCCGTTTGACGTGGGCGTAGAGCCCTTCTTGCGGGGCGTCGATCAGATAGTGGGGGATCAGCAGAATGCCATCGGCCCCGGCCTTTTCCGCCGCCTGCGCAATCTCGACCGCGATTTCCGTGCCATAACCACAGCCCGCCACGATCGGGATCGACCCCGCCGCTGCCTTGGCCGCGGTTACGACGTCCGGGATTTCCGAAGGTTTCAGCGAAAAGAACTCGCCCGTGCCACCCGCCGCGAACAACGTGGCCGCCGGGTATTGCGACAGCCAGTTGATGTGGTCCTCGTAGACGGGGCGGTTGAACGCACCATCCGCACCAAAAGGGGTCACAGGGAAAGACAACAGCCCCGAACCAAGGGACGTTTTCAGATCAAGCGGGTTCATGGGATGCTCCGATTGCATGGGTTGGCCAAGGGGTAGCCAACTTGTCATACATCTGTCAACAACTTGTATGATCTATTCGGCAGGGCCGCGCAAAAGACTGCGATACCGCTGCTGACTGCCCGACAGGTGATTGCGCATGGCGTCGCGCGCATCGTCGGGGCTGGCCTGGGCGATGGCATTGGCAATCGCGCGATGCTCGGCCGAGATCAGCGCGATATAACTGTCGGAACTGTGCTGTCCGCCTGTGCCCTCCAGACGCGCGCGCGGAATCGACGCCTCGCCCATCATGTCCAGAAACTCGACAAAGCGCGGGTTGTTCGCCGCCAGGGCGACGGCGCGGTGAAACCGGAAATCGGCCTGCGCCGTTGGCTGGCCTTCCTGCGCCAGCGCGCGCACTTCCGCTTCGGCCTGATAAATCTCGTCTTCCTGCGCGGGCGACCGGCGTGTGGCCGCCAGCGCCGCCGCCTCGATCTCGACCGCCGTGCGCAGCTCAAGCACCTCGATGATCGAGGAAATCTTGTCGACGTCCACAACCTGGAACGGGCGCACTTCAGGCTCTGCCGGAGCTAGAACAAACACCCCCGCCCCCTGTCGCGGCTCGACCAGACCATCGGCGCGCAGGGTTGCAATCGCCTCGCGGATCACCGTGCGCGATACGGAAAATGTCTCGGTCAGGCGCGCCTCGGACGGCAGCTTGTCGCCGACCGCAAAGCGTCCTCCGACAATCTGCTCGCGCAGGGCCGCCACGACAGCGGCCACAAGGTTACCGCGCGCACGCTCGGGCACGAGTGGCGATTTCTGCAGCGGGGTTTCGCCCATGGCGCGGATCCTTTCCTGACGACTAATTGGGTCTCATGTGAAATTTGTCAAACCTTGTGCAAAGTCATCATATGTATTTACACTTCCCCCACTGCCTTTGCCTGCCTGATCTGCACACCGGCGCCAAAGTACCACTATGAAAGAGGTTTTCATGAAACGACTGTTGATCACCGGTGCCGCCGGAACCCTTGGCAAACTGGCCCGCGCGCGGTTGGGTCACATGGCCGAGGTGCTGCGCCTGTCCGACATCGCCGACATGGACCCTGCGGGCGCAAACGAAGAAGTCATCCCCTGCGATCTGGGCGACGCGGCTGCCCTGCACGATCTGGTAGAGGGCTGCGACGGCATTCTGCATCTGGGCGGCATTTCCGTCGAACGGTCGTGGGACCAGATCCAGCGCGGCAACATCACCGGCGTTTACAACCTGTACGAGGCCGCGCGCGCCCACGGCCATCCGCGCATCCTCTTTGCCACGTCGAACCACACCATCGGTTATTATCGTCAGGATCAGGTGCTGAGCGTCAGCGATCCGGTCAAACCCGACGGGCTTTATGGCGTGTCCAAATGCTTTGGCGAGGCGATGGCGTCGATGTACCATTCGAAATTCGGACAGGAAACCGCGCTGGTGCGCATCGGCTCCTGCACGGAAAAGCCACGGGACCGGCGGATGATGTCCACCTGGCTGTCGCCCGATGATTTCGTATCGCTGATCGAATGTGTGTTCCGCGCGCCGATGCTGGGCTGTCCGGTCATCTGGGGCGTGTCCGACAACAGCGCGGGCTGGTGGAACACTGAAACCGCCAAGCTGGTCGGCTGGCGGCCCAAGGACAACTCGGAAGTGTTCCGCGCCGAGATCGAGGCGACCCCGCGCCCGCCCGCCGACGCCCCGCAAAGCGTTTATCAGGGCGGCGTGTTCACCGCCGAGCCGATCCACAAAGATTAAAGCACACCAAGCGCATATTAAGGGGACCAACCCGATGGCCAAGCCAAAGAACATCCTGTTCATCATGTTCGACCAACTGCGCTGGGATTA
>TARA_R110000765_G_scaffold21786_3_pt1 | contig 111676 bp, 101 predicted proteins | sample TARA_R110000765 | Tara Oceans TARA_R110000765 (sample SAMEA4398168) | marine metagenome | biome: Polar Biome; feature: [MES] marine water layer (ENVO:01000295) within the mesopelagic zone...; material: water (ENVO:00002006), including particulate matter (ENVO:01000060) such... | reverse complement strand
GACATTCCTGAATTGCATACGGGTGACATTTTAGCTTTGCGGCTACACATCAGTTAAACGTATAATCCATATTATGTAATTTATGGATTGAGCATTATCAGCATGATACCTGATAATGCTCACCCAAACTATGCTGTTTGCGCATCTGCCTCGGATTGGTCCAGAACCTTGCCCACCGTGCGATCCCAGGCTCCGACACGTGGATTGGTCTTTTCGTCCACCAGTGCGCGTTTGACGATCTTCCCGGACACCGTGCGCTCGAAATCATCGATGTATTTGATGAACCGCGGCGTCTTGAACTTGGCCAGACGTGACGCGCAATGTGCGATGACCGCATCTGGAGCAATCTGGTCCGGTGTCACGCCCTCGCGTGGACGGATCACCACCATCACCTCTTGTCCGCGCATCTTGTCCGGTACTCCAACCGCAGCGACCTCCCAGACACCTTCCATCGACACCACAGCGGCCTCGACCTCTTGGGCAGCCACGTTTTCGCCAGCGCGACGGATCATGTCCTTGATCCGGCCCACGATGTAATAAAACCCGTCATCGTCCTGCCGGAACAGATCGCCGGTGCGGAACCAGCGCCCTGAAAAGCCTGTCGCGTTGGCGTCCGGGCGTTTGTAATAGCCCCAGAGCAATCCGCGGCCTGCGATCCACAGCTCGCCAATCTCGCCTTGGGCCACGTCCTTGCCGGTATCGTCCACGATCCGTGCCTCGCGGAATGCCGCCGGAATGCCACAGGTGCGCTGATAGGCCTTTGGACCAGCCTCGGGCGGCACCATCAGACCGCCACCGATTTCGGTCATGCCAAAGCTCTCGCGTGCCACGCAGCCAAAGCGACGCTCAACTTCTTCACGCGCCTCAACGGACCAGCCGAAAATCGAGACATATCTGAGGCTTATATTGCGATCTTCAGGTCCTTCGGGCCAGGCTTTCAAGCCCGGCTGCGGAAAGATGCAATAGTGAATGTCTTCGTCCACCAACCAGTTGTAAAGATTACTTAAACTGATACGTGGCGCGATCTTGGCGGTGCCGTCCAGCACCATCGTCATAATGAACTGCCACATCGGGTCCATGTAGAAAAACGGCGCGTTGATCAGGACGTTCTTCACATCTCCGCCGCGGCCGCGGAACTTGGCGGCCAACGATCCCAGCAAGATCCAGTATTCGTGGCTGAGCATACAGCCCTTGGGAAAGCCCGTGGTGCCGGAGGTATATTGCAGGTTCAACAAGTCCGTCCGCGAAAGCGTTGAAGTTGCAACATAATCCGGTTCACCCGCTTCCAACAACGCCTGCCAGTCCTGCGATCCTTTGCGAGTACCACCATGAACAATCACCCGCGCATCATTGACCAAGGCAGGCTTCTCGGCCATTGCTTCCCAAACCGGCACAACGGAGTGATCCATCACGATAAACTGCGCATCGGCGTCGGTCAGCACGAACTTCAGCTCGGTTTCCGTGTACGAGATGTTCACGGGGATCATCACGGCACCGATCCGCGCCAGCGCCCCCCATGTCACCACAAAGGCCGGCACGTTGGGCAGCATCACGCCCACATGGGTGCCCTTGCGAATGCCCTGTGCTTCCAGTGAGGACGCCAGTTTGCGGGTCAGGCGGGCATATTCGGCATAGGTCATGGTCTGGCCGTCCGTGATCCACTTGGCCAGCAGTTGATCGCCGTTGCGCGCCGCGGCATCGTCGATCAGCGCGCCCAGTGTTTCGGGATATGTCGCGGCCTCGGCCTGTGCGCGCAGCGCCTGCATACCGGCCACGCCATAATCTAGGGTCGTATCCATCTTGCTTATTCCTCACTCAGCGGCGTGCCGCCATATTCACCACTGGCCCAGAACGCCGCGCGTTGCAGGCGGTAGAGATGCGCGGACAGGCTGAGCGCGTCAGCCTTGGGCAGGTCCATCGCCTTTTTGGTCACTTCCATCTCGACGCGCACCGAAATCGGCGGCAAGGCGGCGATCTTGTCGGCCAGTTCGCGGGCACGCGGCAGCACCTCTTCGGCCGGCTTCACCTCGTTATAGAGCGCGTATTTCAGGCAATCCTCGGCGGGCATCCGTTCGCCCAGCAGCACCATCCAGTGTGCCACGGCAGGCGGGACGTGTTTGGCCAGCTGGGTCGAGCCCCCTGCCCCTGCCATGCCATAGGCAATCTCGGGCAGTCCGATGAAGGCGTGTGGTGCTGCCACGCGAATGTCAGTCAGGTTCAGCATGTAGATCGCGCCCATGCCCAACGCAGGCCCGTTGATCGCGCCGATGATCGGCTTGTAGCGTTCCATCTTGCGCAACTCACGCTCCCAGCCGGGGCGCAAGTTTGTATCTTCGTCGGTCGAGGGAAAGAAATGCGCCGCCAGCGCATCCTCGGGCGGCTGCACGCCGTTGGGGGTTTTGATGTCGTCGCCTGCACAGAACGCCTTGGTTCCGGCGCCGGTCAGGATGCCCACATGCACCGAACGGTCTGCCATGAACTCCTGCATGATGTCATGCAGCTGTTTGTGCATCTCGGGGGTAAAGGCGTTCACCTTGCCGTTGTCGATGGTGATCGTCGCGACGTGGCCGTCTTTTTCATATCTGATGGTCATAAGCTCGTCCTCGGGAGTTGGGAATTTCAGGATTAAGGGGCCAGCGTACGCGCCGCGCGCCGTCGCAGGGTTTCGGCCACGCCCATGGCCAGCGATGTCACCACGATCAGCAAGGTCGACACCGCCGCCACGGTCGGATTGAAGTCCAGCCGCAGGTCGGCCCAGATGCGCATGGGCAGCGTTTCCGAGCCCTTCATCAGGAACTGGGCGATGATCAGCTCGTCAAAGCTGACGAAAAAGGCAAAGATCGCAGCCGCCACAATCGCCGGGATCAGCGGTGGCAAGGTCGCCACGCGAAAGGCACGCAGTGGTCCGGCCCCCAGCACCCGCGCGGCGCGGGCAATGGTCGGATCGATCTGGCGGATCGCCGCACTGGTGATCAGCACCACAAAGGGCATGGCAACAGCGGCATGGGCCAGCGCCAGCATCATTTCGTTGTCCGTCAGCCCGGAACGGATCGCCAGGATGAACACGCCCAGAGCGATAAAGATGTGCGGAATGACAATCGGCAAGGTCGCGCCATAGGTCAGCGGCCCGGCCAGGCGCTTGGGGGCTGCGTTGATCGCAAGGGCCGCCAACGTGCCTGCGGTGGTCGAGATGACCATCGACACCACTGCCACCCGGAACGAGATCAGCGTGGCATCGACCCAGACCGGATCGTTGAAATAGGACTGATACCAGCGCAGCGAAAACGCGGTCGGCGGAAAGCGCAGCAATTCATTATCAGAAAATGACACCGGCAGGACGATCAGGATCGGAAAGATCAGATAGACCACCATGGCCCAGAAATAGACGGCCAGCATCCGCGAGGTTTGCATCACACGCATCGGCTTATCTCCCTACGTTCAGCAGACGCCGGAACGCGAAGCGTCCGGTCCAGCGCAGCAGCAAAATCATCGACACGGTCAGCACCAGCAGGACAATCCCGATGGCGGCGGCAAAGCTCCAGTTCAGGTGTTGCACCTGAAATTCGATCAGGTTGGCGATCATCATGTCCTGACGGCCACCCAGCAGTGCCGGCGTGATGAAAAAGCCCATCGACATCATGAACACGATCACCAGACCGGTCAGCGTGCCGTCATAGCTGAGCGGCAGGTACACCCGCGTCAGCGCCTGCCAGCGGCGTGCCCCCAGCACCCGTGCAGCGCGCATCAGGTCCAGGTCGATCTCGGTCATGGCGGAATAGCAGGTGATGATCTGGATCGGCAGCATGATCTGCACCATCGCGGTGATCACCGTGCCCGAGGTATAGAGCATCTGCACAGGACCGTCCGTCATGCCCAGCCCGATCATCAGATCGTTGATCAGCCCCTCGCGGCCCAGCACCACGATCCACGCAAATGTGCGGATCAGGACCGACATCCACATCGGGATCAGGATCAGGAACAGCAACGCAACCTGACGTTTCTTGGGCTGCAAGTTGATGAACATCGCAACGGGGTAGCCGACGATTGTGCAAATCACCGCCACGATCAACGACACCCGCACCGTGCGCCACATCACGTCGATATAAACACCGCGTTCGACCAGTCGCTGAAAATGTTTGATGGTGAAATCGGGGTCAAAGATGCTGGCACGGATCAGATCGAACGTGGGCATCACGATGAATGCGGCCAGCAGCAAAACCGCAGGCAGCAGCAACCAGATCAGGGAAATACGCTTCATGCGATGTGGCCCACGCTTGTAAGGGAAAGGGATCCGACGCGCCACATCCAGGGGCGCGCCGGCAAGGCGTTGATTAGAACAGCAGCCATTCGTCAAAACGTTCCTGGATGCGGTCAATGTTGGCCGCCCAGAACTCTTCATCGGCCACGAATTGCGCGTCAGCGTTGGCTTTGAACGTTGGCATCTGCGCGGCCTGCTCTTCGGTCATCGTGTCGAACAGACCGGGGGCAAAGTTGGGGTACGGCAGGAATTTCACGTATTCCGCTTCCAACTCGGGACGCATGGTGCGCACGCGGATCCATTCATGCGCCATTTCGTAATTGGGCGCATCCTTGGGAATGCCCACATAACTGGTGTGCAATGCACCGCCGTTCCACATGATTTCCGCCGGAATGCCGCTTTCCTGCAGCTTGTTCACACGACCGTTGTAGGTGGTCGAATAGAACACCTCGCCATCCGACAGCAGCTGCACGGATTGTGCGCCCGAGGTCCACCAGACGGGGATTGAATCCTTGATCTCGTCCAGCTTGGCAAAAGCGCGGTCCAGCCCTTCGTCCGTGCCCAGAACTTCGTAGATTTCATCCTTTGCGACGCCATCGGCCAGCAGGGCAAATTCCAGCGTGTATTGCGGCTGACGCTTCAGCGAACGCGGACCGGGGAAGGTTTCCAAATCCCAGAAGTCGGCCCAGCTCTCCATTTTGCGCCCCTCAGGGTTCTTGTCCAGACGCTGCACCAGAACCGTGGAATAGGCTGCGGCAACGACCCCAAATTCCTTTTTCGCAGCTTCCGGCAAGGTGTTGTCCGGGTCCAGAAGCGCATAGTCGATGGGGGCAAGAAAGCCGCTCTGTACGCCGATGGGATAGTTGCTGGCAGACACTTCCATGGCATCATACAACATGTTGCCTGCCTTCAGCATTGTCTCGACTTCCAGCATGATGTTGCTTTCGGCGGCGACAAATTTGGTGCTCCAGCCGGTCGCTTCGGTGAAAGCCGGCAAAAAGATCTGTTCGGTGGCGTCTTTGACGGCGCCGCCCGATCCGGCGATGGTCAGCACTTTGTCCTGCGCCAGCGCAGGTCCGGTCAGCAGTGCAAGTGTGACCGCTGCGGCGGGCATAAGCTTTAGCTTGTAGGTCATTGTTTATCCTCCGGTTTATATGTTGGCTTCGTTTCTTGTTTTTATTGTTATTGGTTCTGCACAGGCACCGCGTCGGCCACGTCAAAGCCCAGGCGCAAGGCATCGCCAGCCTGTTGCAGTCGGGCGCCGTGGCCGCGGTGTTCCTGGAATGTCAAAGGCGCGCCGCCACTGGTGACCGCCTGGTATTGGACATGGTCGCCCTGAAATACGACGTCGGTCACACGGGCATCAAAGACGATTGACGCATCGGGATCGCCCTGCCCGATCTGGCGGATTTTCTCGGGCCGCACCGACAGCGTGCGCCCGGCGGCGCCGTGCCCGTCCAGAGGCGGCATCTGCGTGCCAAGCGCCGCAATCGACCAGCCGTTTCCTTGGCCCTGTTCAATCTCGAACAGGTTCGTACGCCCGATGAACTCTGCCACGTAACGCGTTGACGGGCGGTCATAAATGTCCTGCGCCGTGTCCACCTGCGCAATCTTGCCGTCGCGCATGACCGCGACGCGGTCCGACAGTGTCAGCGCCTCGCCCTGGTCGTGGGTCACGAAAATGATCGTGCAGCCCAATTGCTGGTGATACCGCTTGATCTCAAGCTGCATCTGCTCGCGCAGCTTCAGGTCCAGCGCACCCAGAGGCTCGTCCATCAGCAGCACCGGCGGCTCGAACACGACGGCGCGGGCAAAGGCGACGCGCTGGCGCTGACCGCCCGACAGCTCGTTGGGCATTCGCTTGCCGAATTCTTCCAGATGCACCATGGCCAGCGCACCGCGCACCTTGGTTTCCAGCGACGCCCCCCGCTCGCCGCGCAAGCGCAGCGGAAAGGCCACGTTTTCGAAAACGGTCAGGTGCGGAAACAGCGAATAGCTTTGAAACACCATGCCGACGTTGCGCTGTTCGGGTGGCAGTTGCACCACCGACTTCTCGCCAATCCGCACATCGCCTTCGGTGATCCCGGTGAAACCCGCAAGGATGTTCAGCGCCGTGGTCTTGCCCGACCCGGACGGGCCCAGAAACGTCATGAACTCGCCCGGCGCAACGGTCAGGTTGAACTGATCCAACGCCACAACAGCACCATAGCGCTTTGTGACATTTTCGAAGGTGATCCCGGCTACGGCCATTGCTTGTCCTTTTAAAATTGACATCACTGTCATTTATGACGCTAATGTCATTTATGAACTTGTCAATCACCAATCTTCAATCTCTTGCAGTCGCCCCGCCCTTGCCGGATAACAACGCGATGGAAAATGTGGTCTATGTACCGGGAATGTTGGAACAACGTGTGCGGCTTGCCCAAAACAAGCCCAAGCGGACCCGCACCCGTCTTATGTTGCTCGCAGCAACAGCAGCCGAGCTCGAGCAATCGGGCTATGAGGCGTTGACGATCAACAACATCGTTGCACGGGCCGGTCTGGCGCGCGGCACCTTCTATCTGTATTTCCCAAACCGCGCCGAAGCCGCGATTGCCGTGCGCCGCAGTTTTATGGCGCTGTTGCGCAAGACCCGGCCGCGTGGCGGTGCCAAGCTGAGCGCCTGGCAGGCGATTTACCGGATGAACCAGTTTTATGTCAGCTTCTACGCCCGCAACGCGCGACTGTTGGCGGGCAATGGTGCGCTGTTCCATGAACGCCCCGAGCTGTTGCTGAACCGCGATCAGGTCAACCACCGCTGGGCGCGTATCCTGCTGCGCGACATGGTGCGCCGCGAGGGGATAAACCGGCTGTCCCCCGAAGAGGAAAAGCGCCGCCTGTTGTCCTTGCGGTTGGTGATCATCATGGCCGACGAGGCGTTGAGAAACGCCTTTATCGACCCGCCGCCCTATCTGTCACAGGTGATCACGTCGCACGAAGATCTTGCCGATGTGCTGACGACTCTGTGGTATCGATGCCTGTACGGCAAGGACCCCGACCCCGCAGAAAAGACGGCCTGACACCCCCAGACCCACAGTACGGACACACCGCATCATGCGTATCACCCACCGGCAGCTCGAAGCATTCGTCCAGTTCATGGAAACCGGCACAGTCACTGCCGCCGCTGACAGGCTGTTCGTGTCGCAGCCCGCGATGAGCAAGATGCTGGCCGGGCTTGAGATTGATCTGGCTCTGACCCTGTTCACGCGCGAGAAGAAACGTCTGATCCCGACCGACGAGGCACAGCTTTTGTACAAGGAAGTGCGCCGCCTGTTCGGATCGCTGGCCGATGTGGAACGCTTTGCCCAGGACCTGCGCGAATTCCGCACGGGCGAGTTGCGCATTATCACCGCGACCTCGATCGGGCACACGTTGATTTCCGAGGCCACCACCGAATTTGCCCAGGAATTCCAGGACGTACACATCAAGATCGACACCTCCAGCAACGTCGGCCCCGATGTCTTGCGTCAAAACGTCGATCTGGGGTTTTCGGTGACCCAGTTTCACCACCCTGCCCTGCGCACCGAGGCATTGTTTCATGCCAGCGCCGTCTGCGTTCTGCCCAAGGGGCACCGCCTGTGCGCATTGGACAAGATCACGCCGCGCGATCTGGAGGGCGAGGAATTCGTGTCCTTCACCCGCGACAGCCGTATGCGCCACATCACCGATGCCGTGTTCGAACAGCGCCGCGTGGCCCGCAAGATGCGGCTCGAGGTGTTCACCTCGGCCGAGGCAAATGCATTGGTCAGCCGGGGTCTGGGCGTGGCGATTGTCGAGCCGTTGGGTGTCAGCCGTGGCATCTGGTCGGGTCTGGAAATCCGTCCCTTCGAGCCGCAGCTTGAATTCACCTTTTCGCTGCTGCGCCCGCAGGATCGCGGCGACGTGGCGCTGGCGAACCGCTTTCTGGACATCCTCAAGGCGCGCATCCGCGACATGGCCGAAGGATCACAGGCCGAGTCCGGTACGCTGAATGTCCGACTGCCGCGCAAGAAAGACTGATAAAGCGCCGCCAGCCTATGCCTTGACGTTATCAACTTAGGTCAAATGGCGATTTCCATGTGTGTCGGCATCCCAGCTAGACTGGCGTCAAAACGCGAGGAGTCCCTTAGATGACGATCAATCCAGACATTTCCAAATTCCACGACGAAATGACCGCATGGCGGCGTGATTTCCATGCCAACCCAGAGCTGGGCTATGAAGAACATCGCACCTCGGACATCGTGGCGGAGCGATTGGAGAGCTGGGGCATCGAGGTGCATCGCGGCATGGCGGGAACCGGCGTGATCGGCGTGCTGCGACAAGGCAATGATCCGCGCTGTATCGGCCTGCGAGCCGAGATGGACGCGCTGCCGATGCAAGAGCAGAACGGTTTTGAACACGCCTCGACCACGCCGGGCAAGATGCACGCCTGCGGTCACGACGGCCACACCACGATCCTGCTGGGGGCCGCCAAATACCTGGCTGAGACGCGCAATTTTTCGGGCACTGTGAACTTTATCTTCCAGCCCGCGGAAGAGGCCGGTGCCGGCGCAAAGCGCATGGTTGCCGAAGGGCTCTTTGACAAATTCCCATGCGACACCGTCTGGGCGCTGCACAACGTGCCGCAGCTGGCGACCGGCACGGCGATTGCCCGCCCCGGTGCGGTCATGGCCGCCGTTGACGGCATGTCGATCACCATCAAGGGCAAGGGCAGCCACGGCGCGCAGCCGCACAACGGCAATGATCCCATTTCCGTGGGCGTGATGCTGCACACAGCACTACAACATCTGTCGACGAAGAACATCAACCCGATCATGCCGAATGTGGTCAACGTCACGCGCTTCAACTCCGGCACAGCCACCAACGTGGTGCCCGCACAGGCCGAACTGCACGCCACCATCCGCACCTTTGACATGGAGGCCCGCGAGACGATCAAGCGCCGCGTGGCCGAGATCTGCAAAGGTATGGAAGCTGTCTATAACGTCCAGATTGACCTGAACTATCGCTGGGGCTGTTCGCCCACGATCAACAGTGTCGAGGAATCCCTCGCGGCCCAGCGGGTCATCGGTCAGGTTCTGGGCGACGAGAATGTCATCACCGAATTCCCGCCCACCATGGGTGGCGAGGATTTCGCCGACATGCTTGAGGCGCGTCCGGGCTGCTATATCTTTATCGGGGGCGGCAAGACGGACAACGATCCGCTGCTGCACCATCCCGAATATGACTTTAACGACGCAATCCTGCCCACCGGCGCATCCTATTTCGCGGCACTGGTCGAGGATCAACTGAAACCGCAACAGCCCGAGTAAGGGGCGTCAAAACAGACAAGAAGATGCCGCCCCACTGCCGGGCGGCATTGTCATTTTGGGCGGGAAGCGTTTCCGGAATGTCTCAGCGCCAGATTTGATCGACACGGTCGAACGATCCTACGCGGTGATCGGCGCGAGCCTTTTGCAATTCGTTTTTCGCCACTTTGAAGGACGCCGTGCGGGGCATGTCTGTGATGAATTCGAAGTATCGCGGCAACTTGAACGATGCCAGCCGCTGAGATCCATATGCGGTGATCCGCGCCACCGTCTGTGCATCGGGCTGAAAACCGTCTTGCAGCTGGACATAGGCTTTGACCTCTTCGCCGCGCAGATCGTCGGGGACCGGGATCAACGCGACTTCCTCGATCTCCTCCATATCGCGCAAGACGCCCTCAACCTCGCGGCAGGCGATGTTTTCGCCTGACCGGCGGATCATGTCCTTCTTGCGGCCCACGATGTAGTGATAGCCCTGCGCATCCTTGCGGAACAGATCGCCGGTGCGGAACCAACCGTCCCGAAAGGCTTCGGCAGTGGCATCGGGACGACCGATGTATCCCTGAAACATGCCGGGTCCCTTGACCAGCAGCTCGCCAACCTCGCCCGTGGCGACGGCTTGTCCTTGGTCGTCGACGATCCTGGTGGTGCGGAAGGGTGCGGCAATGCCGCAACTGCCCGAGCCGACCATATCCATGGCCTCCATCGGCATATACATGCCCGACCCGATCTCGGTCATGCCAAAGGCTTCGCGCGCAACCAGCCCATAGCGCGCCTCAAGTGCTGCATGGGCCGAGGCACGCACGCCGTAGATATTGGCGCGCACCACCGGATTATCGGCGTCATGCGCAGCGGGCGGTTGTTTGGTCGCGGCCTCGGGAAAGAGGCAAAAGTGGATACGGTGCTGAGACAGCCATCCCGAAAACCGGCTGGCGCTTTGCCGTGCACCCACCATCAGCGTGCCGCGCTGGTACATTGTCATCAGCAACAGCCATTGCGGGTCCATATAGCTGAACGGCGTGACCGCCAGAATGCGCCCGAACCGCTGGCCGTCGCGCCAGGCATTGCTCATGCCCGAGGTCAGCCAATAGCGGTGCGACAGCATACAGCCCTTCGGCAACCCGGTGGTCCCCGAGGTGTATTGAATGTTCATCAGGTCATCGCGGTCGATATCGGGGCGCGGGCAGGTTGCTGCATCCGCGGCAGCAACCTTTGCGTCCCAGCTTTCGGGTCCATCCGTGCCCGCGATGGCAATTGCATCCGGCGTCAGGACGCCTGCCATCTCGCCCCGCAGAACGTCGGCAAAGCTGCTGTGAAGGATCAAACGGGTCGCGCCCGAGTTCTCGATGGCATAGCGCAATTCGCGCGGGCTGTAGCGGGTGTTGACCGGCACCATGACCGCACCGATCCGTGCCAGCCCCAACCACGCCAGCGGCATCTGCGGCACGTTGGGCAGCATCACCGCCACCCGGTCACCCTGCCCCACGCCCCACCGGCCCAGCGCCGCACCGACCTGTAGCGATCGGCTGCGCACCTGCGCGTAGGTCAACGAGCTGCCCTCGTCGAAAAAGGTCCAAAGCACCTGATCGGCACTGTCCGCTGCGGCCTGATCCAGAAGGTCGCCGATGGACGCGGGCATTGCTGCGGTCTCGATTGTGTGACGACGCTCTTCCGGTGTCTGGCTTGGCAGGGTCAGAGGAACCGGTGTCGGCATGACGGGGTGATCCTTTTGCGGAAAGTCGGTGATTTCGGACAGGTTGTCCAAGTTTACCGATCCGCTGACGCCTCTCGCAAATAGCGAATATTCGCAAATTCATAACGAAAGGGCATGAACCATATACAACCGCCGATTTCCCGCAAACAGGCCAAACGCGCGCAAGGCACATGCCTTTTGCCGACGTGTCATTCCTATCGGTAATGACACCCCAATGGGAGGCCCACGCAGGCCTCCCTCTGATCTGCAATCACCCGTACAGCGACGCGTGCTCAGGCAACCGCAAAAGGGTCCTCGACCACGGGCCAGTAATTGCCATTGCGCCGCACATAGGGCGACACCGGCCCCTCAAATCGGATCGCGGCGTCGGTCTTGACGTAGAACGTCGCGCTGGCGATGGGGGCAAAGCCTGCATAGAAATGCTGGGTGGACTTGACGACGACAATGGGCGCGTTGGCCGGGTCCAGACCCAGACCTGTAAAGGCATCAGGGTTGAACGTCTGCGTCCGCACGTCGTTCAACACCAGCAGAACGCCTTCTTTCGTTTCCAGAACCACGCAGTTTCCACAGCGCATCCGCTGTCCTGCCACGGTGGTTTGCCTGTGGTCGTCCTGAATGGCATGTACCCGAACCTCAAGATCCAGGGGCGGACCGGACCGGGGCGAGAATTTGCCGCCGATGCGCAGGGTCAGCGTGGCCCCGACGCCCGCGCCACGCACGATGCCAACCACAACGGGATCAAACATCATGCCCACAATCGCGCCCTTCACGCCCGCCTTTTGCAAGGCCGTGATCATGTAGGTGCTGTCGGTGCCTGCACCCGTTCCCGCATTGTCCGCAGTGTCGGCCAGCACCACGCACGGCTTGCCGATGTCGCGCGCCTTGGCTATGCCTTCGTCCGGTGTCAGGGCGGCAGGCCGTGTCTGGTGGCGCAGGTCCCATACACGCTTTTTGAAGTCTTGCGCCGTCTGCTGGGCCTTGGCCGCATTGTCATCGGCATAGACCAGCATGTTCGATCCCATCGCCGGAATGTCGCCATAAGCAAAGCCGTGGCAGAAGCTGATCGACAGGATTCCATCCTTCCCTTCGGCGTCAAACATCGACTGGACAAACTCCGTCATTGGCGGCGTCGTGGTGTGCCAGACCGACAACATGCGCATTTCGGCGCGGGCCGCGACCGGTTTGATTTCGCCGCGATGGGTGCGCACCAACAGATCCCACAGATCCTCGGCGCGTTCGGCCGTGTCGGTGTGCGGGTATTCCTTGTAACTGACAATCACGTCTGCGGCGTCGATCATCTTGTCTGTCAGATGACAATGCAGGTCCAGTTCGCACCCGATGATGGCATCGGGCAGCAGCTTGCGGATCTCTTCCAGTATCACCCCTTCGCAGTCATCCTCTCCATCGGCAATCATCGCGCCGTGCAGGTTCAGCGCGACAATGTCGATGGGCCCCGCCTTGGCCACATCGACAAGCAGCTCGTCGCGCAGCGCCTTCCAGACCTTGGCCAGCGTGACCCCGCCGGGTTGTGCAGCGGCCATCAGCCCCTCGAACACTTCGAACCCTGCGGCCTCGGCATTCTTGCGCCAGACATGCAAGGGCGCGGTGAAATGTTCCGGCGCACGCGCGGTGGCATCGCCGTGAAACAGGCCAAGGCTTTCGTAATCCGCCATCGTGGTCGGAATGGTGGCAAATGTATTGGATTCCGTGGCGATGCCACCGATGAAAACGCGGGTCATGTGAATGCAGGCTCCAGTCTTTGCGGCGACAGTCGGGCATGTGTCAGCCCCGCGTCCCCAAGTGTCTGCGGGACGGGTTGTCCCAGCAGAATGGCGGCAGCGGCGCGTGACAAGGCAGGTGCCGATTGCACACCAAACCCTCCCTGACCCGCATACCAGAACAGCCCCTCGGCCAGCGGATCGAAGCCGGCCACGGGGTCCTTGTCGTCAAAAAAGCTGCGCAAACCGGCCCAGCTGTGCTGGACCCGTTGCACGGGGATATCCAGCCACTGCTGCATCCGGTCGATGGCGATGGCGATGTCCAGTTCTTCGGGGAACACATCCCCCGCTTCGGCAGGAGTTTCATCCGACGGGCACACCATCAGCGTTTTGCCTTCGGGTTTGATGTAAAAGCTGACCTCGGTGTCCGCGATCAACGGCCAATGCGCCATATCGCTGCCCGTCGGCACCGGCACGACAGCAATGGTGCGGCGCTTGGGATGAATGGTCAGTGGCAGCGCCCCCGCCAGCTTTCCGATCCGGCTGGCAAAGGCACCTGCCGCGTTCACAACAAGTGGCGCGTCGTAGGTGCCAGCAGGGGTTTCAACCTTCCAGACGCCGCCGCGACGGGTCATGGCCGTGACCGCATGTCGGGTCAGCATCCGCGCGCCGCGACGTTGTGCGCCGCGCAGGAACCCCTGATGCAGGGCATCCACGTCGATGTCGCAAGGTTCGTCGTCCCACAGCCCCATGACCGCCTTTGCCGTCAACGGCAGCCCCTGCGCCAGAAGCTCTGCCCGATCCAGCAAACGCAGGGGCCGCCCCAGTGACTGCCCACTGTGACAGACGCGCGCCAATGATCCGGCGCCCGCCTCATCCGTCAGCCGCAGCACACCGCGCCTGGACAGCAAGGGCGCTTCGCTGAAGCCCTCGGGCGGGGCGGCCAGAAAGGCGCGGCTGGCCAGGCTTGCCGCCTGCATCAGCTCGGCCCCGGCATAGGGCGTCATAATCGCCGCAGACCGCCCGGTGCTGTGATGCGAGGGGCTGTCCTCCTGCTCCAACAGCAGCACATTGCAGGACCCTGCCAGCTGCCACGCGAGCGACGCACCGGCGATACCTGCGCCGATGATTATGACGTCCGGCGGACTCATAGGGTCAGTTCGATCAGCATCGGGCCGGGCGTGTTGAACGCTTCGGCCAATGCAGCACGCAGGGATGCGGTGTCGGCCACACGGCGGCCCGGCACGCCCATGCCCTCGGCCATCTTGACAAAGTCCAGCGTGGGGCGGTCGATCTCAAGCATATCCTGCATGGTGGCACCGCGATTGCGCGGGGTCAGATTGCCGACCTCGCCTTGCAGGATACGGTAGGACCGGTTGGCCAGGATCAGCGTCGTCACGTTCAGGTTTTCACGCGCTTGCGTCCATAGGGCCTGCAACGAATACATGGCCGACCCGTCACCGATGATTGCCAGCACGGGGGCATCAGGTGCGGCCAGTGCAGCCCCCACCGAGACCGGAGCGCCATATCCGATGGAACCGCCCATGTTCTGCAGCCACTGGTGCGGTGCCGCTGATGCCGTGGCGCTGAAGATCGGCACGCCGTTGGTCACGCATTCATCGACCAGAATCGTCCCCTCGGGCATGTCATGTGCCAAAACGGCGCCGATGGCGGCCGCATCCAGCGGACCCTCGGGAATATCGGGACGCGCAGGCGCATCCGGTGCGACATAGGCCGGGGCGTCGCAGGCTTTCGCCAGAGCCGCCAGCCACGCACCCGTGTCATCCTCGGGGCGGGACAGCTCGACCAGATAGGTGTGGGGCGCATAAATCTGGCCGCGTTCTTGCGGATAGCCGAAGAATGCGACGGGGGCCGCTGCACCGGCCAGAACCAGAACCGGCACGTCCTTCAGCCGTTCTCGGGCGACCAGACGGGCAAAGGGCAGCCGTTCCACAGGCGTGCGCCCTGCCCCGCGGTCGGTCACGGGATTGGCGGTTTGCGCCATCAAAGCGGCCCCGGTTTTCGCCGCAATCCGTGCGGCATCCTGCAAGGCTGTGCCGCGCAATGCACGGTGGCCCAGAAGCAGGATGGCACCGGGGGTTTTCAGTGCGTCCAAAGCGGCCTGAATGACCTTGTCGTCAATCTCGGCACCGGGGCGTTCGCTCCGCGGCAGCGGGCTGTCCGGCAGGTCCGCATCCGACCATGCCGCATCAGCAGGCAACAACACCGTGGCAATCCCCGGTTTCGCACCGATGCTGTCGGCCACCGCCGCGGCCGTTTCGGCCGCCGCCCCGCGTCCGGGCAGAATGGTGCGGGTCGACACGCTGACCGTGCGCGACAGCGCCTCGATATCCGAGGTCAGGGGCGCGTCCAGACGGCGGTGCGCGGTGGCGTGATCGCCCACGATGTTCACGATCGGGCTAAGGGCGCGCGCCGCGTTGTGCAGATTGGACAATCCGTTGGCCAACCCCGGCCCCAGATGCAGCAGTGTCGCCGCAGGGCGTCCCGCGATCCGTGCAAACCCGTCTGCGGCACCTGTGGCCACATTCTCTTGCAGCACCAGAACAGGCCGCAGGCCCGGATGCGCGTCAAGCGCGCCCAAAAAGTGCATCTCGGACGTGCCGGGGTTGGCAAGACACAGATCAATCCCCTGATCCTGCAAGGTTCTGACTGTAACTTCTGCGCCGTTCATACCAATTCTCCTCGTGGTTCGGCTGACGATAGGTCAGCGACGACCGCACGGAAAATAGTATCTCGCTCTGTTAACATTCTCTTAACTTATGAGTGTCAGGACACCTGCAAAAGGCGCTCATCCCACCGCCGCCCAAAAGAATATAAATATTGGTTATGTTTAGCGAGCCGGTTTGAATTTTACAGATCACCCCGACTGCTCCGACAGTGGAGGGACAAAAGACAGCGCCTTTATTGCCGCTGCAAACCCAGGGAGATCACCAGATGAAGACCTTTCTAAGTATCGTCGCAACCAGTGTCTGCGCCGCCATGGCGACCACTGCAGCAGCTGACGTTGTCCACGCCACATGGGGTGGCGGCGGCGCCATTGCACTTAAGGACAACGTACAAACCCCGTTCACCGAAGAGTCCGGAATTGTCGCCACAGTGGCCGAAGTGCCCAACACGGCCGGCGCCGTCCGCTCGCCCACGGCATCGCAGTACAACGTTGTCACCGTCACCTTCTTTGAAGGCGTCGCCATGGCCGATCTGGACCTGCTGGAAGGGTTCAAAGACGAAGAGCTGCCCGGCATCGAGGACCTGCCGCCCGAAATCATCATCCGCAACGAAGAAGGCCTGATTGTCGGCATCCCGTCGTCGTTCAGCTACTATGGCATCGGCTACAATTCGGACCTGGCCAGCGCCGAGGAGTTCTCGTCCTGGAAGGATCTGACCGACCCGAAATGGAAGGGCAAGCTGTCCGTCACCCGCCCCACCTATGCCGCGTCATACGACCTGACGATGTTCGCCCACGCCAATGGCGGTGACGAAACCAACATCGAGCCGGGTATCGAGATTCTGACCGGTCTGGTGAAGAACGCGCTGACGACATACACATCGCTGGCCCATATCAACACGTTGATGGGCACCGGCGAAGTGGTGGCCGTTCCGATGTACTCGACACGCATCTGGCAGTTGCGCAAGCAGGGCCAGACCAACCTGAACATCACCATCCCGAAAGAAGGTGCGCTGATGCTGGCCTATGCCTCGGTCGTGCCCAAAGGATCGGACAACCGTGAGGAAGTGCTGAAGTACCTTCAATATATGATGAAGCCGGAAACCCAGGTGCGCGCGGCCACAGCCACCGGGTCGATCCCCACGAACACCAAGGCAGAGCTGCCCGCAGACTACATTGAATCACTTGGTCTGCCCTTCGACGAATTGCTGTCGAAAATGTACAAACCCGATTGGAAGATCATCGTTGAGAACAACGAAGAGCGTATCAACCTGGTCGAACAGATCATGGCAAACGCGGGCAACTGAACCGCCCCTACAGCGTCTCCCTGCACCCGGTCTTGACCCCTTTTGGGTCGGGTGCCCATTTTTCGGAGTATTCCATGACGACGACACTTAACCAGTCTGTTTCTGACGTTCAAAATGTCACCGGCAGCATCGACATCGCATCTGTCTCGAAATCCTACGGCGACACCGAGGTGCTGTCGAATGTGAACCTGAACATTCCGGCAGGAAACTTTCTGACGCTGCTGGGACCATCGGGATGCGGCAAGACCACGCTCTTGCGTCTGATTGCCGGTTTCATCGAGCCGTCCAAGGGCAAGATTGCCATCGACGGACGTGACATGAACGGTGTTCCCACCCAGAAGCGCCCCATCGGCATGGTGTTTCAGAACCTTGCGCTGTTCCCCCACTTTAGCGTGGCCGAAAACGTCGCCTACGGGTTGAAACTGCGCAAGACTCCAGCTGCAGAGATGCAGCAACGCGTTGACCGTTTTATCGACCTGGTCGGCCTGAGCGGCATGGGCGACCGGCGCATTGCGCAACTGTCCGGTGGTCAGAAACAACGTGTGGCTCTGGCCCGTTCGCTGGTGCTGGAACCCTCCATTCTCTTGCTGGACGAACCGCTGTCGGCGCTGGACATGCAGTTGCGCAAGCAGTTGCAGATCGCGCTGAAAGACATCCAGCAAAAGCTGAAAACCACATTTGTCTTTGTTACGCACGATCAGGAAGAGGCGACGATGATCTCTGACACGGTCGTGGTGATGAGCAATGGCCACGTCCAGCAGGTCGGTGCGCCGCAAGACATCTATGCCAGCCCCGAAACCCTGTTCGTGTCCAAATTCATCGGCGAACTGAACGAGATTCCAGCCCGCGTGACCGACACAGGTCCACACCTATCCATCGACACAGCCGCAGGACAGTTCACACTGCCCGCCAGCGCCGCGCGTGGCTTTGCCCCTCAAACGGGCGACGCTGCAGTCATCTGCCTGCGTCCCGAACAGCTTAAGGTTCTGCCGACAGGGGCAAATGTCACCGGCCAGACAATGCTGGACGCACGCGTCGTCAGTCGGCTGGTCATCGGTCCGCTGACCCGCGTCAGCCTGCGCGTGGGCGAGACGGATATGATCGCGGTGATGATGACCGATGCCGACACAGCGCCCCTGCCCTCGGGCAGCGCCTGCAAGGTCAGCTTCAACCCCGATCACGCAAGGCTGTTTGCGCCGCTGTCAGACGATATGGCTTCAGCCTTTGGAGAACACGCATGAACAGCGGAGAGCGCGTGACATTCACCAAATCCCTGATGCTGCTGCCGATGCTGATCATCCTCGCGATGTTCTTCATCTCGGTCTTTACCCTGTTCAGCAGTGCCTTTGTCGACCGGGGCGGGTTTTCGCTGAAGTATTTCCAGCAGATCATCGACCGGCCCGACTATCACGTCGTGTTCTATCGCACGGTGCTGTCGTCGATCACGGTGGCCATTCTGGCGGTGCTGTTTTCCTATCCCATCGCCTTGTTGCTGTGGCGTGCGAACAAATGGCGCAACCTTTTGCTGATCGTGGTGCTGGTGCCCTGGCTGGTCAGCCTTGTGGTTCGGACCTATGGCTGGATCGTGCTGCTGGGACCCAAGGGGTTTATCAACGCCTTTCTGGGGTGGCTGGGGGTGATTGATGAACCCGTAAAGCTGATGTTCAACGACACCGGCATCATCATTGGCCTGACCCACGTCCTTGTGCCTTTTGCCGTGATCTCGATCCTGTCGTCGCTGCTGTCGATCGAGGAGAACCTGGAAGAAGCCTCGCGGGTGCTGGGCGCCTCTGGCTTTCAGACCTTCCGCAACATCGTGTTGCCGCTGTCGCTTCCGGGTGTGTTTACCGCGTTGATGGTTTTGTACCTGGCCTCGGTCGGTGCCATCGTGACGCCGCTGCTTTTGGGCGGGATCACCGAGAAATTCGTCGGCTCGCAAATCTATCAAGAGGTCATGGCGACCTATAACATGAGCAAGGCCGCCGCGTGGTCGATTTGTCTCTTGTCGCTGTCCTTTGTGTCCCTTGTGATCATCAAGTTGATCGAACGCCGCGCCCTGCGCGGACAGGAGTAACCCCATGCGCACCATGAGCCCCCTCAGCCGCACCCTTGGCATTGTGTTTCTGCTGGCCCTGCCCTTGCCGATCTTCATCGTCTTTGGCGCGTCGTTCAACGGCTCGGCCTATATCCAGTTTCCACCCGAAAGCTATTCGCTGCGCTGGTACATCGAGGCGTTCACCGATCCGCGCTGGGCGCGCGCCGTGGGCACGTCATTGTGGATTGCTGCCGTGACATCCGTGGTGGTGACGACGATCAGCTTTTTGGCGGCTTATTTCACCCTGCGTTACGCGCCCAAAATCAACACGCTGCTGGAACTGGCGATCTTTTCGCCGCTGTTCTTCCCGCACGCCTGTATGGGTGTGGCAGCGGTGGCGCTGATGGCCAAGCTGGGGATCGTGGGCACGCCCGGGGCGATCATCCTGGCCCATATCATCGTGACGGTGCCGTTTTCCTACCGGCCTGTGCACGTGGCGCTGCGGTCGGTTGATCCGGACCTGATCCGTGCCGCAGAAGTCATGGGCGCGTCCGAGTTGCGCGCGCTCAAGGACATCATCCTGCCGATCTGCCGGTCGGGTATCCTGACCTCGTTGCTGTTTACCGGTATCATCTCCTTTGACGAGGTGACCGTGACCATGTTCCTGATCGGGCCTGAAATCACGACCTTGCCGGTGCAGATCTTCACATTTATCCAGGACGACGCATCGCCGGTTCTGGCGGCAATCTCTACGATTTCGGTGATCATCACTTTCCTGGCCATCGTGTTGCTGGAGCGCGTTGCAGGGCTGACGTTCTTTGTCCAGCGTTCAGGGAGCTAATTGCATGCCGCCCAAACGTCCTGACCTGCCACCGCCGCCCGGCACACGCTCTTTCGAGGACATCGCCTTTGGCAGCCACGAGCGGCAGGCGATTGATGTACACCTGCCCCCATCGGGCAAGATCAACGGCGTGGTGGCCAATATCCACGGAGGAAGCTGGCAGTGGCTGGACCGCAAGGTGATTGCGTTCTGGGACCTGCTGGACCACGGCTTTGCCATCGTGGGCATGGGCTACCGCATGTCCGACCACGCGGCCTTTCCGGCGCAGATCTGTGACATCAATGCTGGTCTGGCCAAGCTGGTACAGATTGCACCCGAGTTTGATCTGCCCATGGACCGTGTGGCCGTTATGGGACTGTCTGCGGGGGGGCATCTGGCGGCACTGGCCGGGCTCGCGTGTGACCAGCCGGGGTTCGGGCCGTCACATGGCATCGACATCAAGGGGGTGATCGACATCTATGGGCCATCCGACCTGATCACGCTGGACGGACAATGGTCCAACGACCCGACCCGTCCACCGTCAGCGGTGACAAAGCTGCTGGGCACATCGGTCACAGCCGATCCGCACCACGCCTATCGCGCCAGCCCCGTGGCCCATGTGACCGACCAGCCAGCGATGCCGTTCCTGTTTGTCCACGGGGACGAGGACACCGTCGTGCCCCTGTCACACAGCCTTGTCCTGCACGCGCAATTGACTGCGAATGGCACGGACAGCTGTCTCAAGGTGATAAAGGGCGGCGGACATGCCACGCCGGACATGCACGCGCCGCCGGTTCAGAAGGTGATCGCGGAGTTCCTCAACAAGGTTTTCTGAACCAAACCTTACCCCAAGGCATAGCCCGCACCGCGCACGGTGCGCACCGGGTCAGTCCCACCCGAGAGAGTCAAAGCCTTGCGCAGACGGCCGATGTGCACGTCCACGGTGCGCGTATCGACATAGATGTCGCGCCCCCAGACACGGTCCAACAGGCTTTCACGGCTCCAGACACGACCCGGTTTTTCCATGAAGGTGCTGAGCAGGCGAAACTCGGTCGGTCCCAGCTTGATCTCGGATGTGCCACGGGTGACGCGGTGGCGCTCGGCGTCCAGGATGATGTCTTCGTAATGCAACTGCACACCCACCGTCGCAGGCCGCACGCGGCGCAGCTGGCTGCGCACACGTGCCATCAGTTCGATCATCGAATAAGGCTTGACCACATAGTCGTCTGCACCGGTTTCCAGGCCCCGCACCTTGTCGACCTCTTCCGAGCGTGCAGAGAGCATTATCACTGGAATATCACGGGTTTCCGGCTTGATCTTCAACCGGCGACAGACCTCGATCCCGCTTAGGTGCGGCATCATCCAATCCAGCACAATGATGTCCGGTGACGCCTCGTCGATCATCATCATCGCATCTTCGCCGTTGCCCGCCGACACCACATCAAATCCTTCGGCAGACAGGTTATACACCAGAACCTCGCGCTGGGCGGGCTCATCCTCGACCACAAGCACACGTGGCTGATCTGCTGACATGATCCTGCCCCTTTACAGCGGTTGAACCGACGTGGTGTCGGCTTTGGTGCGGTTTTCGTCCGCGTGCACGCCGGTGACCAGATACACGGTCTGTTCGGCAATCGACGTCACGTGATCGCCCATGCGCTCGACGTTCTTTGCGATGAAATGCAGGTGCATACAGGCTGTGATGTTGCGCGGATCTTCCATCATGAAGGTCAGGAATTCGCGGAACAGAGCGTTGTACATCTGGTCGACTTCCATATCGCGGTCGATCACGTCCTGCGCCAGTTCGGCGTCGCGGTTCACATAGGCGTCCAGCGCGTCCTTGAGCATCCGCTCGACCTCGCGCGCCATGCGGCGCAGGGCACCCGCGCTGTCACTGACCGGCGACAATTGCGCCAGAACGCCGGTGCGCTTGGCCATGTTTTTCGCATAGTCGCCAATGCGTTCCAGGTTGGCGCTGATCTTGATCACGCTCAGGATCAGCCGCAGGTCCACGGCAATCGGCGCGCGCAAGGCGATGACGCGGGCGGCCTCTTCGTTGATGGTTTCTTCCAGCGCGTCGATCTTCTTGTCGGCCTTGCGGACCGCCTCGGCGCGTTCTTCGTCGCGGGTCTCAAGGCTGATCGCAGCCTCCAAAATCGCTTCTTCTACCAGTCCGCCCATTTTCATGATCTGCGCCTGAATGGTCTCCAGGTCGCGGTCAAAAACGGATGCAATGTGTTGATCTGACGACATTATTACTGCTCCTTAGCCGATACGGCCAGTGATATAGCTTTCGGTGCGCGGGTCGGTCGGGTTGGTAAAGATTGTGCCCGTCTCGCCGTATTCGACAAGATTCCCAAGGTGAAAGAACGCGGTTTTCTGGCTGACGCGCGCGGCCTGCTGCATCGAGTGGGTAACGATCACCACCGAATAGTTCTGGCGCAATTCATCAATCAATTCCTCGACTTGCGCGGTGGCAATCGGGTCCAGCGCCGAGCATGGCTCGTCCATCAGCAGCACTTCGGGTTCGGTCGCCACGGCGCGTGCGATGCACAGACGCTGCTGCTGGCCGCCCGAAAGACCGGTGCCGGGTGCGTCCAGACGATCCTTGACCTCGTTCCAGATGGCCCCGCGCCGCAGGGCACGTTCAACGATGTCATCCAGATCGGCCTTGTTCTTGGCCAGACCGTGGATGCGCGGACCGTAAGCCACGTTGTCATAGATCGACTTGGGAAACGGGTTCGGCTTTTGGAAAACCATGCCCACCTTGGCCCGCAACTGCACCGGGTCAACGCGCTTGTCATAGATGTCTTCGCCGTCGATCATGATGTCGCCCTGTACGCGGCACACATCAATTGTGTCGTTCATCCGGTTGATACATCGCAGGAAAGTCGACTTGCCGCAGCCCGAAGGCCCGATGAAGGCCGTGACGGTTTTGTCTTCAATGTCGACGTTCACGTCCTTGATGGCATGCGTGTCGCCATAATAGACCTGCACGTTGCGCGCACTGATTTTCAGTTTCTGGGTATCCACGGTTCTCTCCGCCATTAGGTCTTTCATTGGTCCATCTTTCCTTTCTTACCAACGCCGCTCGAAGCGTCGCCGCAGGATGACCGCGATTGTGTTCATGGCCAGAAGGAAGACCAGCAGGATGATGATACCACCCCACGCGCGTTCATAAAACGCCGGGTCTGCCCGTTTGGCCCATTCGTAGATTTGCGCAGGCATGGCCGAGTTCGGCGCCAGCAGCCCGCTGGCGATGCCGTCGGGTGCGTTCGACGCGATAAAGCCCACCATACCGATCAACAGCAGCGGTGCGGTTTCCCCCAACGCCTGTGCCAGGCCGATGATCGTGCCGGTCAGGATGCCGGGTGCAGCCAAGGGCAGCACGTGGTGGAACACCGACTGCATTTTCGACGCGCCAACCCCCAAAGCCGCATCGCGGATGGACGGCGGCACCGCCTTGAGCGAGGCGCGGGTCGAGATGATGATCGTGGGGAGTGTCATCAGCGTCAGCACCAGACCACCCACCAGCGGGGCCGATGTGGGCAGGTGCATATAGTTGATGAACACGGCCAGACCCAGAATACCAAAGACGATCGACGGCACAGCAGCCAGGTTCGAGATGTTGACTTCAATGATGTCCGTGATCCAGTTCTTGGGCGCGAATTCTTCCAGATAGATGCTGGCCGCGACCCCGATGGGCAGCGCCAGGACCAACACCACCAGCATCATGAAGAACGATCCCAGCATCGCCACGCCCATGCCGGCTGCCTCGGGACGGGCATCAGAGGCATCGGCACCGGTGATAAAGGACAGGTTGAATTTCTTCTTCAGGATGCCCTGCTCAATCAGTTTGTCTACGAAATCAAGCTGTTCGGCGCTGATGCTCTTGTCGTTCGCGATGCTCTCGCGGCTCACACGCCCCTTCATGTAGCCATCGACGCGGCTGGAGGCGAGAAAGTTGAACGAAACCTGCTGACCGACTTTGTCGGGGTTCGCCAGCACATAGTCACGCAATTGCGCAGGTGCGCCCTTGGACAGGATACCAGCCATATCCGCGGCCGAAATCTGTCCTTCCATGCCGGTCTTTTCCACCATGTCCGTCATCGCCGCTTTCAGCAGCGGCGCGTAACCGAAGGTCGAAACCTTTTTCATCTCTTCGATGTTACGGTTGCCGGACTTGTCCAGCTTGTCCTCGACCAGCGCCACATCGAGGGTGACAAAGGTCTGGGTGAAAGCGCCGGTGCCGCGGCTGACGATGTTGAACAACAGGATCACCAGCATCAGCAGGCCCACGGCAATCGCAAGGATTCCGTAGAACTTGAAGCGGGTCTCGGCGGCGTTGCGTTTGCGGGTGCGTGCGTCGGCCTGCAACAGCGTGCCGTGAACGTGCGGGGTGTCGGATGTCATGTCAGTCATCAGTCATACTGCTCGCGGTATTTGCGCACGATATAAAGCGCGATCACATTCAGCCCCAGGGTCAGGACAAAGAGCGTCAGACCCAGGGCAAAGGCCACCAGCGTTTCGGGGCTGGCAAAGTTGGTGTCACCCGTCAGCTGGCTGACGATACGGGTGGTGATGGTGGTCATCGCCTCGAGCGGGTTGGCCGAAATCTTGGCAATCGCCCCTGCCCCCAGCACCACGATCATGGTCTCGCCGATGGCGCGGCTTGCGGCCAGCAGGATGGCGCCCACGATGCCCGGCAAGGCGGCGGGGATCACCACCTGGCGGATGGTTTCGGAATGGGTGGCGCCCAGCCCGAGCGAGCCGTCGCGCATGGCCTGTGGCACCGCGTTGATGATGTCGTCGGACAGCGAGCTGACAAAGGGGATCAGCATGATGCCCATGACCAGACCGGCGGTCAGCACAGAGGTTGCACCGCTCATCCACTCGACACCCAACAGGCCCTGTTCGCCACGCCCAAAGATATTGACCAGCGCGGGGCCGACCGTCAGCAGGGCAAACAGACCGTAAACAATCGTGGGAATACCGGCGAGGATTTCCAGCAACGGCTTGGCCGCGCTGCGCACCTTGGGGCCTGCGTATTCGCTGAGATAGATGGCCGAGAACAGCCCGATGGGCACAGCCACCAGAAGGGCGATGATCGAGATATAGAGCGTGCCCCACAAGAGCGGCAAGATCGACAGGTCGCTGTCACCGCGAAAGTTCGGGGCCCAGGTGCTGCCGAAGAAAAAGTCGGTCCAGGAATGCAGGCGGAAGAAGTTGATCGATTCAAACAGCATCGACAACACGATGCCAACCGTGGTCAGGATCGCGATGCTGGCCGACAGGATGAGCAGTGCCAGAATGCCCTTTTCCACCACGTTGCGTGCGCGGAAATCAGCGGTGGCCAGACGCAGCGACACCACAAACGCCAGCAGCGCGATCGCCGAGACCAGAACCGTCATCCAGAAACGGCCCGTTGAGGATTGCGTGCGGTACATCTGGGCCGCGTCCAGAACCGGTTGTTCGACAGCCGACCCCAGCGCCACGCCTTCGGCGGCCAAGGTGGCGCGCAGATCGGTGGTGCTTGCATCCAATGTGGCGGCGCTCTCGGCATCCATCACACCACGTTCGACGATCACGTCCAGACCGGCGGCCAGCCTGCGCACATCGCTCATCACCAGCCCGCGTGACGACCCTTCGGCAATTGCACTGTCGGGGATCGTCTTGAACACGGCACTGTCGATCATCATCGGCTGCGCCAAAAGCCAAATGACCAGCACGCCCAACGCGGGCACTGCGGTCAGCATCGCGGCATTCCAGCCGTAATAGTTTGGCAGCGAGTGAAGGTTGCGGCGGTCGCCTCCACCAGAGGCCATCGCGCGGCTGCGGGCCATATAGAACCCCAAGGCAGACAGCCCCAGCACCACAATGACCATCAAGCCGGCGGCGCTTCCACCGATGAGGCCGTTAAAAAGTTCGGACATTCTCTATCCCCCGGCGGGTGAGCTTTGGCGCACCCAAGTCGTCATTTGCCTTGAAGCGTCTCAAGACCGGATTTGTAAAAAAGGCGGCGCGGTTTCTGCGCCGCCTTTCGAGGTCATCAGACCCAAAGCTTAGGACGCGCCGCCCATGACGACTTCGTCAGCTACAACCGCCTGGGTTTTCGCCAGTTCGGGATCTGCCACCAGACCGTAGTCCGCCAGCGGGCCGTCGGGGCCTGCGATCTCATCGGACACGAAGAACTCGGCATATTCTTTCAGGCCGGGGATCACGCCGATGTGCGCTTTCTTGACGTAGAAGAACAGCGGACGCGACACGGGGTATTCGCCGGTCGAGATGCTTTCGGTCGAAGGTGTCACACCCGACATGGTTGCCACTTGCAGCTTGTCGGTGTTGTTTTCGTAGAAGGCCAGACCGAACACGCCGATGCCGTCCGCGTTGCTTTCGATACGGGCCAGTGTTTCGGTGTAGTCGCCGTCGATGTCGACCGACTTGCCGTCTGTGCGCAGAGCGATACAGGCTTTTTCAGCAGCTTTCTTGTCGTCGCCGTTGGCAGCCTTGAACGCTTCGAAATCGCCGGAGTCTTCGCAACCGGCGAGGATCACTTTTTCTTCGAACACTTCACGTGTGCCGTGCTTGGTGCCGGGCACAAACGCCTGGATCGGCTGGGCCGGGAAAGCGGGGTTCACTTGATCCCATGTTGTGTAGGGGTTGGCGACAACTTCGCCGTCCACGACCACTTTGTCGGACAGGGCTTTGTACCAGTCTGTGGGTGTGAATTCGAACGAGTTGCCGTTGATGTCGCTTGCAAACACGATGCCGTCATAACCGATCTGAACTTCGATGATGTCGGTCACGCCGTTGGCGGCACAGGCTTCAACTTCGCTGTCCTTGATTTTGCGCGAGGCGTTTGCCACGTCGATGGTGTTTTCGCCAACGCCTTCACAAAAGCGTTTCAGGCCAGCCGACGAGCCACCCGATTCCACAACGGGTGTCGGGAAGTCGAAGTTTTCGCCAAAGGCTTCGGCCACGATCGAGGCATAGGGCAGAACCGTCGAGGAACCGGCCACTTGAACCTGATCACGGGCAGCGGCAGCACCGGCAGCAACGGCCGCGATGGCGAATGTGGAAGTTGCAAGTTTTACAAAGGACATTTCAGTCTCCTGTTTGCGTGTTTCATAGTCTTGGAGCACCCCCATTGGCGTCCTTGCCGCCGACCTAGAGCGTGGACGCTATGCTTTTGTGACAGTTGCGTAACAGTTTTATGACAACCGGCGGGAATGGCGGATTTTCAGAGGGTTTTTCTAACGGATTTGGATTTCGGCCACTCATCCGGGCCAGTATCTATGGCGCGCAAGGCCATGGCGCCGGATCAAGCAGCGCCCGTCGGCATTCTGATAATTGTTCTGGATTTCACACCACATGGGTAAGCCAAAACAGCATCCCCAACGATCGCGCAGCTGCCGTCGTTCAGGAGTGTTCCTGTGCGACGCCGCCGCCGTCGGACGCCAACAAGGGCAGCGCCACCTGAACCGTCGTGCCCTGCCCCAGCACACTGTCGATCCGCAACCGGCCACGGTGGCGGCTGACGATATGCTTGACGATAGCAAGGCCCAAGCCAGTTCCGCCCAGTTCGCGGCTGCGGTGGTTGTCGGCGCGGTAGAACCGTTCGGTCAGACGCGGCAGGTGCACCGGATCGATGCCCGGCCCGTCATCCTCGACCACGATCGTCGCACCCGGTCCACGCAGCGGGCGCAGATAGTCATGCACCTCAAGCCGCAAGGTGACCTTGCCACCCTTGCCGCCGTATTTTATCGCGTTTTCAATCAGGTTGCTGACCACCTGCACCAACTGGTCACGGTCGGCGGCCACGGCCACCGCATCATTGCCCAGCTCTGCCACCAGCGTAACCCCTGATTCTTCGGCCAGCGGCGTCATCAGCGGCATCACCGATGACAGGCATTCGCGCAGGTTGACCTGCGTCGTGGGCCGCACCCGTTCGTCGCCTTCGACCCGGCTCAGCGACAACAGATCGCCCACCAGCCGGTTCATCCGCTCGGCCTGATCCTGCATGATCCCCAGAAACCGCGCCTGTGCGGCCGGATCGTTGCGCGCAGGACCACGCAGGGTTTCGATGAACCCCATAAGCGCCGTCAGCGGTGTGCGCAGTTCGTGGCTGACGTTGGCGACAAAATCACGGCGCATCTGGCCTGCGGCCTGAACCTGCGTCACATCCTCGAAGGACAGCAGCACCATCGGCGCTTCCTTGTCCATCATGACCTGCGCCACATGCACCGAGAACGTGCTGTGCTGCGACCCGTCGTTGGTCAGATAGGGCGCCGTGCGGGTCTTGCCCTGTCGCAAACAGGCCTCGACCGCGTCCAGCAGCGCGGGCTGGCGCAGCATGGTGACATAGGGGCGTCCTTCGATCCGCTGACCAATCAGATTGCGCGCGGCGGCGTTGGCGCCGACGATCACCTCGGACTGGTTCACCACCAGCCCCGGCATCGGCAGCGCCTCCAGCATAGCGCGGATCGCATGGTCTTGGGGCATCTGCCCTAGACCTGCACTGCGGCGGCGACAGCGCGTTCAAAGATCGCCACCAGCGCGTCGGGATCTTCCAGCCCCACGGACACACGAAAGAAACCTTCGGACATCCCAAGGGACGCGCGCCGCTCGGCGGTCAACGCCCGGTGCGAGGACGAGGCCGGATGCGACAGCGTGGTACCCACATCGCCAAGCGTCGGCGCAAAGCTCAGGCCTTCGGCGGCGGTGGTAAAGGCATTGGCGGCCTCGCGGCCCCCGTCCAGCTCGAAGCTGACCATATTGCACCAGCGCCCTTGCAGCAGGTCGGTGGCGCGGGCGTGGTCCGGATGGTCCTGACGTGCGGGATAGATCACGCGTTTGACGCCGCTGAACGTGCCCAAGGCATCGGCCAGTTTCATCGCCGTGGACTGGCACCGCTCGAACCGCAGATCAAAGCTGAGCATACCGCGTTCGGCCAGCCAGCAGTCAAAGGGACTGGGCGTCATGCCCGCCGTCACGGTAAAGACCCGCAGCCGCGTGTTGATCGCCGCATCGCGCGCCGCGACATAGCCCAGCATCACGTCGGAATGGCCCGCCAGCAGCTTGGTCACCGAATGGATGACGATGTCGGCGCCATGTTCAAACGGCTGATAGGCGCGCGGTGTGGTGAACGTATTGTCGACCACCAACAGCACGCCCGCTTCCTTGGCCAACCTGGCCAGACCTTTCATATCGGCCACGCGCAGCGTCGGGTTCGACACCACCTCGACCAGGATCATCCGGGTTTCGGGGCGCAGGGCGGCGCGCACAGCGTCAACGTCGCCGGGATCGGCCAGCGTGGTTTCGATGCCCAGACGCGGCAGGTCCTCGGCCATCATGCGCAGCGACCGGCCATAAAGCTGGTTGCCGCCGATCACGTGATCACCCGATTTCAGCAATCCCAGCAGCACGGCCGAGACCGCCGCCATCCCGCTGGAGGTCACAACGCCAGGATTTGGCGCGTTCTCCATACGGTCCAGCAGGCCCGCAACGACATCCGCGTTGGGATGACCCTCGCGGCTGTAGGTATAGCCGTGCAATTCACCTTCGTACTGGCGGTCCAGCATGTCGGGCGTGTCGCTGGCATAGACCACCGAAGGCGACAGCGGCGTGACCACCGGACGCGAGGCACTCCCGGGCAAGGGAACGGGACGGATCAGCGACCCTTTTTCGTTGCGCATTTTAGCCGACCTTTGTCATGCCGTCGCGGAAACGGCGCATGTTGTCCTGATAATGCAGCGCGCTGGCCTCAAGCCCCTGGATCGCCGCGGCGTCCAGTTCGCGCACCACCTTGCCCGGTGCCCCCATGACCAGCGACCCGTCGGGAATAACCTTGCCTTCGGTGATCAGCGCGCCTGCGCCGATCAGGCAGTTGTTGCCGATCTTGGCACCGTTCAGGATGGTCGCACCCATGCCGATCAGGCTGTTGTTGCCGATGGTGCAGCCGTGCAGCATGACCTTGTGCCCGATGGTGCAGTTTTCGCCGATGGTCAGCGGATAGCCACGATCAATGTGCATCACGCAGTTTTCCTGCACGTTGGTGCCCCGCCCGATGCGGATTTCCTCGTGGTCGGCCCGGATGGTGACCCCGAACCAGACGCTGCTGCCCTCTTCCATCACGACCTTGCCGATCAGGTTGGCATCATGCGCCACCCATGTGTCGGGGTGTATGTCGGGGCGATCTGCGCCCAAGGCGAAAATGGTCATATTTGCTCCTGAAACTCGGATTGAAGTTTGCGCACGTGCTCTGTCAGGTTCGGCTGCTGGCTGCGCCGCATCCGGGCGACCTCGATGATCTTTTTAAGGCTGTCTTCGGTTTCGTCCAGATCATCATTGACCAGAACGTAATCATAACCGTCCCAATGGCTGATCTCGTCCCAGCATTTTTTCATGCGCTGGTCGATGACCTCTTTGCTGTCCTGTCCGCGCGCTTCCAGACGGCGGCGCAGTTCGTGGATGCTGGGGGGCAGCAGAAAGACCGACAACGTGTGCATGCCCAACACCGAATTGCGGATCTGCTGCGCGCCTTGCCAGTCGATGTCGAAGAGCACGTCGTTGCCATGTTCGATGGCGGCACGCACAGGGGCCGTGGGCGAGCCATAGAAATTGCCGAAGACGTGGGCATGCTCCAGCATCTCGTCGTTGTTCACCATCGTCTTGAAGGCGTCTTCGGTCACGAAATGGTAGTCGAACTTGTCCACTTCGCCCACGCGCGGTGGACGGGTGGTGGCCGAGACGGAGAAACTGATCGTGGTGTCCCAGGCCCGCAGACGCTTGGCCAGCGTGCTTTTGCCAGCCCCCGAGGGCGACGACAGGATCATCAACAGGCCCCGGCGGTCGTTCTTGCGGCGTTCGATTGTCATTGGCGGTTACTCCACATTCTGCACTTGTTCACGCATCTGGTCGATCAGCGCCTTCAACGCCAGCCCCACGCGCGTCAGTTCGGTATTCTGCGCCTTCGAGCACAGGGTATTGGCCTCGCGGTTGAACTCCTGCATCAGGAAATCCAGTTTCCGACCGACAGGGCCTGCCGCGTCAATCAGATCACGCGCGGCTGCGACATGGGCACCCAGCCGGTCGATTTCCTCGGTGATGTCGGATTTGACCGCAAGCAACGCCAGCTCCTGCGCGATTCGCGCGGCATCCAGACCGTCGGCGTTTTCCACGATGCGCGCCAGATTGCGGCGCAGGTTTTCGGCCACCTCGTCCTTGCGGGCCTCTGCCACGCGGGCAGCCTCGGCGGTCAGCGAGGCGACCTCGTCCAGTTGCGCGCGCAACACACGGGCCAGCGCCCTGCCCTCGCTGGCGCGCATCTGCACGAAATCCTGCACCAACGCAGCCACGTCAGACTCGATCGCAGCCTTCAGCGGTCCGGTGTCCTGATCGCCGCTGGACTGGTCCAGCACGCCGCGCATCACCGCAATGTCGGTGGCTTTGGAAGGCGCAAGCGACAGGCCAAGGTCCATGGCCTGCGCTTCGATTTCGGTCAGGGCGGTCAGCACGGCGGACAATTGCGCATTGTTGACCTGCACCATGCCGCCCGCATCCTCGCGGGTGACACGCACGTTCAGCGTGATGTTGCCCCGCGCCACATGGGCCGCCACCTGAGCGCGCAAGGCGACCTCGAGCCCCTCGACCCAATCGGGCACACGCAGGCGGATATCCAGCCCCTTGCCATTGACGCTGCGCAACTCGCAGCCCCAACGATAGGCACCGCTTTCCCCCGCAGAGGTGGCAAAGGCAGTCATCGAGTGAAGGGCGGGGTTTGGGGCTGATTTGGTCATGACATTGCAATACGGCCAATGGGGTGCAGTGAGCAACCCACAGCGGCGGTTCCCGCACAGGCAGAAATCCGCGAACAGGTTACACGGCACCGGGTGCTGTTAACCAACTCTTAAGATTTTAGGCCGATGAACGAAGCGTTCGGTTATTAATGGTTTGGTAACAAAGTGGCAGACCTGTCTGCTTAATAAGGTTAAGGTAGGCATGTAATGGATTTCTTCGAACGCAACCCGCAGAACGTGGTGGCTATGACAGACTTTCAGGCAGATTCCGGCTTTTCCGCCCTGTCACAGGTCGAAGGCTATTGGGATGCGCTGCGCCGCTCGCGTTTGATGCCAAAACGGTCAGAAATCGACCCGCGCGGGATCGAATCCGCGCTGGAATACACCTTTATTCTGGAACGCATCGCCCCCGGCATGGCGCGCCTGCGCATCGCGGGCAGCCATCTGGGCGACCTTATGGGCATGGAAGTGCGCGGGATGCCGCTGACCTCGCTGATTTCGCCAGACGGGCGGCGTCAGGTTTGCGACGCATTGGAAGAAGTGTTCCAGCGCCCGGCTGTTTGCGAGGTGCATCTCAACGCGCCCGCAGGATTTGACAAACCGGCACTGGAAGCCCGCATGGTGCTGTTGCCGTTGAAAAGCGATCTGGGGGATGTCAGCCGTGCACTGGGCTGTTTCGTGGCGCGCGGCACCATCGGACGCAAGCCGCGCCGGTTCGACGTCACTTCGGTGACCAGCCGCGCAATCACCGCATCCGCGACAACATCGTTGCCGACCGAACCCACGCCAAGGCAGGACACGACACGTCAGACCGGCATGGCGGAAGCCCCCAAGCCCTTTGTCAAAGGCCGCCGGTCCGGCGATGTGCCCTATCTGCGGCTGATCAAGACCGACACCAAGACAGACTGAACCGAAGTTCTCCTGACGGGAAAGCCGCAAGGATTCCCCGCAGGAAATCCTTGCGTTATGTCATCAGCCGACGTGTTGCTGGCTGATTTGTGTGTTGCGCCGTGCAGTCAGTTCCTCGGCCACGAGGAATGCCAGTTCCAGAGACTGGCTGGCGTTCAGGCGCGGGTCACATGCGGTATGATAGCGATCTGACAGGTCTTCGTCGCTGACGGCCCGTACACCACCGGTGCACTCGGTCACGTCTTGCCCGGTCATCTCGAAATGCACGCCACCCGGGACTGTGCCCTCGGCCTGGTGCACCCCAAAGAACTCGCGCACTTCGCGCAAGACACTTTCGAACGGACGTGTCTTGTAGCCCGAGGACGACTTGATCGTGTTGCCGTGCATAGCGTCACAGGTCCACAGCACATTCGCGCCCTCTTCCTGCACCGCCTTGATCAGACGCGGCAAATGATCGCCCACGCTGCCCGCGCCAAAGCGTGCGATCAGCGTCAGACGGCCCGCCTCGTTTTCGGGGTTCAGCTTGGACATCAAGACCTTGAGGTCATCCGCCGTGGTCGTCGGGCCGCATTTCAGGCCAATCGGGTTCTGCACGCCACGTGCGTATTCCACATGCGCGCCATCCGGCTGACGTGTGCGGTCACCGATCCAGATCATGTGCCCCGACCCTGCGAGCCATTTGCCCGTGGTGGTATCCACCCGCGTCAGCGCCTCTTCATACTCCAGCAACAGGCTTTCGTGGCTGGTGTAGAATTCAACCGTCGAAAACTCATGCGTGGTTTTCGAGTTGATGCCAGCAGCCCCCATGAAGTCGATGGTGTCCTGGATCCGGTTGGCGATCTCGGCGTATTTGGCCGCGTCCTCGGTATCGGTAAAGCCCAGCGTCCACGAATGGACCCGGTTCATATCGGCAAAACCACCGGTCGAAAAAGCCCGCAACAGGTTCAGCGTCGCTGCCGCCTGCGTGTAGGCTTGCAACATCTTTGCCGGATCGGGAATGCGCGCTTCGGGCGTGAACTCCAGACCGTTGATGATGTCGCCGCGGTAGCTGGGCAGCTCGACGCCATCAATGACCTCGGTGGGCGCGCTGCGCGGTTTGGCGAACTGGCCTGCCATGCGGCCGACCTTGATCACCGGAACTTTGGCGCCGAATGTCAGCACCATCGCCATTTGCAGCATCACCTTGAATGTGTCGCGAATGCTGTCGGCGCTGAACTGGTCAAAGGCCTCGGCGCAATCGCCGCCCTGCAACAGGAACGCCTCGCCCCGGCTGGCCGCACCCAAATGCGCCTTGAGCCTGCGCGCTTCGCCCGCAAAGACAAGCGGCGGATACTTCGACAGCTGGGCGGTTACCGCCTCCAGTGCAGCTGTGTCTGTATAGTCAGGCATCTGGATCCGTGGCTTGTTGCGCCAATCCGATTTCGACCATTCGCTCATAGTGTCTCTCCGTGTTCAGGCTGTCATCCAGCCACCCTAGTGGAGGGCTTATACAAAAGCGTGCCATAACTGGCCATACGTCAATTGCGACCTCTTGACGTCGCAGCCCATGCGTGGGCAGAGTCCCCGCCATGGCCTGCAAAGGCCCGGTGAATAAGATGTCTGGGAGCAGGTATCGGGTCTTCGTCGAAACTGTATTTATAAGGACGCCGCGATGTCGCAGACGCGCTCAGCCACCAACCGGTCTGTTTCCCCCGACAAACCCCGTCGTTATGTCTTTGTCCTTTTGAACAATTTCACATTGCTGTGCTTTTCGGCTGCCGTGGAAAGCCTGCGCATTGCCAACCGCATGGCGGGCCGCGACCTGTACGAATGGCGCATCATTGGTGAAGGCGGCGAAACGGCTGTCTGCTCGGCGGGCACTGCGTTCAAGCTGGACGGCGATCTGGAAGAGCTGACTCGCGATGACACGGTCATGGTCTGTGGCGGTATCGACGTTCAGGATGCGACCAGCAAACGGCTGCTGGGCTGGCTGCGCCGCGAAGCCCGCAAGGGGCTGCAAATGGGCGGGCTGTGCACAGCCGCCTATTCGCTGGCGCGTGCCGGTCTGCTGGATGGCAAAAAGGCGACGATCCACTGGGAAAACCAGGACAGCTTTGCCGAGGAATTCGAAGAGGTGAACCTGACAAAATCCGTCTTTGTCGTGGATGGTCAACGGATCACCACGGCGGGCGGCACGTCGTCAATCGACCTGATGCTGAAGCTGATTGCCGATGACCACGGCGAGGATATGGCCAATGCGGTGGCCGATCAGTTGATCTATTCGTCGATCCGCACCGATCAGGACACCCAGCGACTGTCCGTGCCCACCCGAATCGGCGTGCGCCATCCGAAGCTGTCCCAGGTTATCCAGATCATGGAAACCAACGTCGAAGAGCCGATCAGCCCGTCGATTCTGGCCAAGGATGTGGGCATGTCCACCCGCCAGCTCGAGCGCTTGTTCCGCCGCTATCTCAGCCGCTCGCCCAAGCGGTATTACATGGAATTGCGCCTGCAAAAGGCACGCAACCTTCTGATGCAAACGGATATGAGCGTGATCAACGTGGCGCTGGCCTGCGGCTTTGCCTCGCCCTCGCATTTCTCGAAATGCTACCGTGCGCATTATGACACCACGCCCTACCGCGAGCGGGGATCGCACGCGGCAAGGCTTAGCATCTGATCAAAGCGCCATCCGGTAGAGGGTGCCGTCTATGACAGACAGAAACCAGATACTGCCGTCCGGGGCTGTCTGGATGTCACGCACGCGGGCCGTTTCAGGCGCCTTGATCTGCTCGACCTCTTGCGCGGTGTCTCCGTCGATCTGCAAACGGCTGATATAGTTGAACTTCAGCGCGCCCACGAACAGATTGCCCTGCCAGTCGGGAAACATGTCGCCGTCGTAGAACATCGCCCCTGACGGCGCGATGGACGGATCCCAGTAATGCGCAGGTTGCTGCATTCCGTCCTTTTCGGTTCCTTCGCCGATTTTGGTCCCATTGTAATTGCGGCCATAGCTGATGACCGGCCAGCCATAGTTGGCCCCCTTGACCGTCAGGTTCACTTCGTCGCCGCCCTTGGCACCGTGTTCGACCACCCACAGGCGGCCATCGGCATCCAGCGCTGCCCCCTGCACATTGCGGTGACCGAATGACCAGATGTCAGGCAACGCATCCGCCTGCCCCGCAAATGGATTGTCCGACGGCACTGACCCGTCGCGCATCACGCGCACCACCTTGCCGTTGTGCTGGTTCAGATCTTGCGCCAGCGGTCCCTGGCCACGGTCGCCCATGGTGACAAACAGCGCGCCATCCGCACCCTCGACCACGCGGCTGCCGAAATGCCTGCCGCCCTGGTTGCCCGGATTCATCTCGAACAACAGCTTTACATCGCTCAGCGACGACCCGTCCGTCGACAGCACCCCCGAGGCCAGCGCCGTCCCTGCACCGCCGCCATCCTGTGGCTTGGCATAGGTCAGCAGCACCGTACGGCTGTCGGCAAAGTCACGCGGCAGGGTCACATCCAGCAATCCGCCCTGCCCGCTGTCGGCGACCTCGGGCACGCCTGTCACTGCGACGCGCGATCCGTCAGGTTTTACATGCCACAGCGTCCCGGCCCGCTCGGTGATCAGAAGCCCGCCCTCTGGCAGGAAGTCAAAGGCCCAGGGCGTATCCAGATCCTGCACCTGCGCGGAAAAGGTGACCGGCCCTGCCGAAGTCACCTGTGCCTGAGCCTGTGGCACCCCTGAAACCGCACCAAATCCCCATATGGCACATAGAATCGTGAACAGTCGCTTCATTGCATCCTCCTTGGCGCGCAGACCGGCACCGATACGGGCGCCGAAATATTATTCCGAAAAATACAGATAGGTCGAAAATCCTGACTTTCCAAAGGAGTTGACCAAGAACAAGCGCGCCTTAAATCCCTTTTCTTTTCAGAACGACGTGCTTAGGCTCTGGCCAGAACGCAAAGTTCCAATAAGGGAGTTACCACATGAAAAAGTTTCTGATGGCCACCGCGGCCACCGCATTGATGACCGGTACGGCCTTTGCCGATGCCCACGCCAAAGAAGTGAAAATCGGCGTGATCCTGGGCTTTACCGGCCCGCTGGAATCGATCACCCCCGCGATGGGTGCCGGTGCAGAACTGGCGATGGCCGAAGTTACGGACAGCGGCGCGCTGCTGGATGGTGCCAAAGTCGTCTCGATCCGCGGTGACAGCACATGCATCGACGCCGGCGCTGCCACCTCGGCTGCCGAACGTCTGATCACGTCGGACAAGGTCTCGGCCATCATGGGTGCAGACTGTTCGGGCGTGACCGGTGCGATTCTGCAAAACGCGGCACGTCCCAACGGCATCGTCATGATCTCGCCGTCGGCCACTTCGCCCGGCCTGTCGACCGCCGAAGATGACGGCCTGTTCTTCCGCACCGCTCCGTCGGACGCGCGTCAGGGTGTGATCATGACCGAGATCCTGCAGGACCGCGGCGTCAAAGAGGTCGCGCTGACCTACACCAACAACGACTATGGCAAGGGTCTGGCGGATGCCTTCCAGGCGGCGTTTGAAGAAGCTGGCGGCACTGTCACCATCGCGACCGCGCACGAAGACGGCAAAGCTGACTATTCGGCAGAGGTCGGCGCGCTGGCCTCGGCTGGCGGTGAAGCGCTTGTTGTCGCCGGATACGTTGACCAGGGCGGCTCGGGCATTGTCCGCTCGTCCATCGACTCGGGTGCATTTGACACGTTCTATTTCCCCGACGGCATGGTTGGTGAAAAGCTGAACGAAAACTTCGGTGCGGAACTGAACGGCTCGTACGGCGCCTACCCCGGCACCGACAGCGAAGGCGCTGCCAAGTTCCTGGAACTGGCCACAGCGGCCGGATTTGACGGCACCGGCGCATTCGCACCCGAAAGCTATGACGCAGCGGCGCTGATCATGCTGGCGATGCAAGCGGCAAACTCGATGGACTCGGCTGACTTCAAAGACAAGGTCATGGACGTTGCCAACGCACCGGGCGAGAAAATCTATCCCGGCGAGCTGGCCAAGGCGCTTGAGCTGATCAAAGAAGGCAAGGATGTCGACTATGAAGGCGCATCCGCCGTTGAACTGATCGGACCCGGTGAATCGGCTGGCAACTACCAGGAAATCGAATTCGCTGACGGCAAGTATTCCACAATCAAATACCGCTGATCCACGTTTAACATTTCAAGACGGCCCGAAGTCACATTCGGGCCGTTTCCAGTATGAAGCAGACCCCGATTAATGAGGGTCGCATACACACAGGGGATGAAAGCCAATGATCGTCGTCGACGACATTCACAAACATTTTGGCGGCTTTCACGCCGTAGACGGCGCCAGCCTGTCGATCAAACCGGGGTCGATCACCGGGCTGATTGGCCCGAACGGCGCAGGAAAAACCACTCTTTTCAACGTGATCGCAGGGGTTCTTAAACCAACTTCGGGCCGTGTCACCATGAACGGAGAGGACATCACCGGACTTCCGCCGCACACGCTGTTCCACAAGGGGCTGCTGCGCACGTTCCAGATTGCCCATGAATTCTCGTCGATGACCTGCCGCGAGAACCTGATGATGGTGCCGGGCAACCAGTCGGGCGAAACCCTGTGGAACACGTGGTTTGGCCGCAAACGCATCGCGGACGAGGAACGCGCCCTGCGCGCCAAGGCGGACGAGGTTCTGGAGTTTCTGACAGTGGAACATCTGGCCGATCACAAGGCGGGCCAGATCTCGGGCGGGCAGAAAAAGCTGTTGGAGCTGGGCCGCACCATGATGGTCGACGCCAAGATCGTGTTTCTGGACGAGGTCGGCGCCGGCGTGAACCGCACGCTGCTGAACACCATTGGCGACGCGATCCTGCGCCTGAACCAAGAGCGCAACTATACATTCGTCGTGATCGAACACGACATGGATTTCATCGGCAAGATTTGCGACCCGGTCATCTGTATGGCCGAGGGCAAGGTTCTGGCCGAGGGTACGCTGGACGAGATCAAGGCCAACGAGCACGTGATCGAGGCCTATCTGGGCACCGGCCTGAAAAACAAAGAGCAGGTGGGCGCATGAGTGGCAATCCCTATACCGACGGACGCGGCAACAAGGACGCGTCGATCGCCAACCCCAAGGGCGGCGGAACCATGTCCGCCCACCCCGGCACCGGTGCTGCGATGAACACGCGCAATGCGTTCCTGATCGGTGACAGCATGACGGGCGGCTATGGCAACGGTCCCGACATTCTACACGATTGCACCGTGGCCGTGGACGCAGGCGAGATTGCCGTGATCGTCGGCCCCAATGGTGCCGGCAAATCCACCGCGATGAAGGCGGTGTTCGGGATGCTGGACGTGCGCCAGGGCTCGGTCCGGCTGGACGGCGAGGATATTACCGACCTCAGCCCGCAGGACCGCGTGGCCAAGGGCATGGGGTTTGTTCCGCAAACCTCGAATATCTTCACCTCGATGACGGTGGAAGAAAACCTTGAAATGGGCGCTTTTATCCGGCGCGACGATTTCCGCGATACGATGGCGCAGGTCTATGACCTGTTCCCTATCCTCAAGGAAAAGCGCCGTCAGGCGGCGGGCGAATTGTCGGGCGGTCAACGCCAACAGGTCGCCGTGGGCCGCGCGCTGATGACGCGCCCCAAGGTTCTGATGCTGGACGAACCCACGGCGGGCGTCAGTCCCATCGTCATGGACGAGCTGTTCGACCGCATCATCGAGGTTGCCCGCACGGGCATCCCGATCCTGATGGTCGAACAGAACGCGCGTCAGGCGCTTGAGATTGCTGACAAGGGCTATGTTCTGGTGCAGGGCGGCAATGCGTTCACCGGCACCGGCAAGGAACTGTTGGCCGATCCCGAAGTCCGCAAATCGTTCTTGGGGGGCTAAGGATATGCATTACGCTTCAACACCCCGCATCCACAGCCCGCTGGGCACCAACCCGACCGGAGGCTGTGCATAATGGATCTTCTCAACGCCTTTGTGGCGCTTTCCAACTTTGTTCTGATCCCTGCGATTGCCTATGGCAGCCAGCTTGCGCTGGGGGCGCTGGGGGTCACGCTGATCTATGGCATCCTGCGGTTTTCCAACTTTGCCCACGGCGATACGATGGCCTTCGGCACCATGGTGACGATCCTGTTCACATGGCTGTTCCAAAGCTGGGGCATTTCGCTGGGGCCGGTGCCCACGGCGCTGCTGGCCCTGCCCTTTGGCATTCTGGGCTGTATGGCGCTGCTGCTGTTCACGGACCGGGTGGTCTATAAATTCTACCGCGAACAAAAGGCCAAGCCGGTGATCCTTGTGATCGTATCGCTGGGCGTGATGTTCATCATGAACGGTCTGGTACGCTTTATCATCGGGCCGGACGACCAGCGTTTTGCCGATGGCGAACGGTTTATCGTGTCGGTGCGCACGTTCAAAGAGATGACCGGGCTTGAGGAAGGGCTGGCGATCAAGACCACCCAAGGGATCACGGTGATCACGGCCGTGATCGTGGTCGCGGCGCTGTTCTGGTTCCTGAACCGCACCCGCACCGGAAAATCCATGCGCGCCTATTCCGACAACGAAGATCTGGCGCTGTTGTCGGGGATCAACCCCGAGCGTGTGGTGATGATCACATGGATGATCGTGGCAGCCCTCGCGACCGTGGCGGGCGTCCTGTACGGGCTGGACAAGTCGTTCAAACCGTTCACCTATTTCCAGCTGCTGCTGCCGATCTTTGCCAGCGCCATCGTTGGTGGTCTGGGCAGTCCGCTGGGTGCCATCGCGGGCGGGTTCACCATCGCCTTTTCCGAAGTCATGGTGACCTATGCGTGGAAAAAGGTTGCAGGCTATGCCCTGCCCGAAAGTCTGGCCCCCGACGGGTTGGCCCAGCTTCTGAGCACGGACTATAAATTCGCCGTCAGCTTCGTGATCCTGCTGATCGTGTTGTTGTTCCGGCCCACCGGATTGTTTGCGGGGAAATCGGTATGAACGAGACAGTCAAAAACACCGCGCTGTTCGCGCTGGTTGCCGTGTTGATCATCGGCACCGGTTTTCTGCAAAGCTGGAACTCGGCGTTGTTCATCCTGAACTTTGGCCTGATCAGCGCGATCATGGCCTTGGGCGTCAACCTGCAATGGGGGTTCGCGGGGCTGTTTAACGTGGGCATCATGGGCTTTGTCGCCCTGGGTGGTCTGGCGACGGTTCTGGTGTCGATGCCCCCTACCACAGACGCATGGGCTGCAGGCGGTGGCGGTGTCATCGTCGCCCTGCTGATGGGGGCAGCGACGATTGTGGTGACCGCATTGGTGATCAAACGGATGCCCGCAGGCTGGCTGCGCACTGTCGTGGTGCTGGCCCTGCTGATCGGCGGTTTCTTTGTCTACCGTTGGCTGTTCGATCCCGCCGTTGCGCGGATCGAGGCGGTCAATCCGGCATCCACCGGCTATCTGGGCGGGATCAATCCCGGCGGTGCTGCATGGGGCTGGATGACGCTGGTGGCATGGCCCGTTGGTGGGCTGCTGGCGGCAGGCGTGGCGTGGATCATCGGCAAGACGGCTCTGGGGCTGCGCAGCGACTATCTGGCCATTGCCACGCTGGGCATCGCCGAGATCATCATTGCCGTGATGAAAAACGAGGACTGGCTGAGCCGTGGCGTGAAAAACGTGATCGGCCTGCCCCGCCCGGCCCCCTACGAGATCGAGCTGCAAAGCGATCCTGCGTTTCTGGAACGGGCTGCAAGTCTGGGGATGGACCCCGTCACCGCGTCCACGATCTGGGTCAAGCTGGTCTACGCGGGCCTCTTCGCCGTGGTTCTGGTGATCCTGTTCGTGCTGGCACAGCGCGCGCTGCACAGCCCGTGGGGCCGCATGATGCGCGCCATTCGCGACAACGAAAACGCGTCCGAAGCCATGGGCAAGGACGTGACCGCGCGGCATTTGCAGGTGTTCATTCTGGGCAGTGCGATCTGTGGCATTGCCGGTGCGATGATGACCACGCTGGACGGTCAGCTGACACCGGGCACCTACCAGCCGCTACGCTTTACCTTCCTGATCTGGGTTATGGTGATTGTCGGCGGGTCGGGCAACAATCTGGGTGCTGTGCTGGGCGGTTTCCTGATCTGGTTCCTGTGGGTTCAGGTCGAGCCGATGGGGCTGTTGCTGATGCAGGCCATCACCTCGGGCATGACCGACGGATCGCCGCTTAAGGTACACCTGATCGAAAGCGCCGCGCACATGCGGTTGCTGACGATGGGTCTGGTCCTGTTGCTGGTGCTGCGCTTCAGCCCGCGCGGCTTGATCCCCGAGCGGTAAGACCACCCCACCCTTTTAGACCAAAGAAGGCCCGTGCATCCCGCGCGGGCCTTCTTGCTTTGCAGCAGACCACAAAGGCCGCGTGGATTGATTTTGCGAGCTGGCGTCTGGTGGCATCTGGTCATCACCCGACTTAGCTGGCACAGACCTGTGGCATACCAAAGACAGGCACGCCGCATGACGCCCACCCAAACACCTCCGCGCGACAATCTGATCGGCAGCCTGTTCATGATCGGCGCGATGGCCGCCTTTGCCGTCGAAGACAGCTTTGTCAAAGCTGCGGCCCTGACCCTGCCTGTGGGGCAGATCCTGATCCTCTTTGGCCTTGGCGGTGCGCTGTGTTTTGCCCTGTCAGCCCGCGCAAGCGGTGCCGCGTTGTTTCCGCGTGCCGCGCTGTCACGGGTGATGCAAATCCGCAGCCTGTTCGAAATATCGGGCCGCCTGTTCTACGTCCTTGCCATCGCACTGACACCGCTGTCCTCGGCAACCGTGATCCTGCAGGCGACGCCGCTGCTGGTGGTGGCGGGTGCGGCTCTGGTCTTTGGCGAACAGGTCGGCTGGCGGCGCTGGAGCGCGATTGTCATCGGGCTGATCGGGGTGATCGTCATCGTGCAACCGGGCAGCGACGCATTCTCGGCACTGTCGATCTTTGCCATCATCGGCATGATCGGTTTCGCAGGCCGCGATCTGGCCAGCCGTGCGGCACCAAAGTCTCTGGGGACGGCGATCCTGGGGTTCTACGGGTTCCTGGCCCTGATCGTCGCGGGCGTGGCCTTTTCCCTGTGGGAGGCCAAGCCGTTCCTGTGGCCCACACCTGTTGCGTCCCTCTGGCTTGTGGGGGCCATCCTTGCGGGTGTCGGTGCCTATGCAATGCTGATGCGCGCGATGCGTGTGGGCGATGTCTCTGCCGTAACGCCCTTTCGCTACACGCGTTTGTTGTTCGGGATCGGACTGGGCGTTTTTGTCTTTGGCGAAACACCGACGACCGCCACCTTTGTCGGTGCCGGTCTGATTGTGGTGTCGGGCGCCTTTATCATGTGGCGCGGCAAAAGGATCACCGCCCCTTGAACAAGCCACCCAGAATACCGCGCACGATGCGCCGACCCGTGGTGCCGGTCAGCTCTTTCACCACCATCTTGGTCATCTGATCGCCAAAGCTGGTGGTGCTGCGGGTCGAGCGTGAGGTGGACCGCGTCACCCGCGTGCCGGAATAGCGCCGTCCGGCATTGAAATCGCGCGCTGCGGGTTCTTCTGCCGCTTCTGCCTGCTCTTCGGCCCTGGCAGCTTCGGCTGCGGCCTTGGCGGCGCGGTCCCTGAGAATTTCAAAGGCCGAGGTGCGGTCCAGCGGGCTGTCATATTTCCCGGCCATTTCCGAGGCTGCCATGACGCCGGCGCGTTCCTCGGCGGTGATCGGTCCCAACTGCGAAGACGGCGGACGGATCAGAGTCCGCTCGACAATCCCCGGCACACCTTTTTTCTGCAACATTGACGTCACCGCCTCGCCCACGCCGACCTCGCGGATCGCGGTTTCGGTGTCAAAGGCGGGATTCTCGCGGTAGGTCTCTGCCGCCATGCGCAATTCCTTGCGGTCCTTGGCTGTGAAGGCACGCAGGGCGTGCTGCACGCGGTTGCCAAGCTGTCCCAGAATATCCTCGGGCACGTCTGCCGGGTTCTGGGTGATGAAATAGACGCCAACCCCCTTGGACCGGATCAGCCGCGCCACCTGTTCGACCTTGTTGATCAGTGCCTTTGGCGCGTCGTCGAACAACAGGTGTGCCTCGTCAAAGAAGAACACCAGCTTGGGCTTGTCCGGGTCGCCCACCTCGGGCAGTTCCTCGAACAGTTCGCTCAGCAGCCACAACAGGAAGGTCGCGTAAAGCTTGGGCGAGGCCATCAGCTGATCCGCGGCCAGGATGTTCACCATCCCGCGCCCGTCCGCATCGCAGCGCATCAGGTCGGAGAGCGCCAGAGCCGGTTCTCCAAACAACTTGGCCCCGCCCTGATTTTCCAACACCAGCAACCGACGCTGGATCGCACCCACCGACGCAGAGGACACGTTGCCATAACGCAGCGATAGATCCTTGGCGTTTTCGCCGATCCAGACAAGCAATGCCTGCAAATCCTTCAGGTCCAGCAGCGGCAGCCCCTCTTCGTCCGCCAGGCGGAAGGCGATGTTCAAAATCCCCTCCTGCGCCTCGCTCAGTTCCAGAAGCTGGCTCAGCAACAGCGGTCCCATTTCCGACACGGTGGTGCGCACAGGATGGCCCTGTTGGCCGAACATATCCCAGAAGGTCACCGGAAAGGCGGCATAGGCATAATCGGTAAACCCGATCTTGGCCGCGCGTTCGGTGAAAGGTTCGTGCAGCTTGGCCGCAGCGCTGCCCGCCTTGGCAAGGCCTGAAAGATCGCCCTTCACGTCGGCCATGAACACCGGCACTCCGGCGGCAGAGAACCCTTCGGCCAGAATCTGCAATGTCACTGTCTTGCCGGTGCCGGTGGCGCCCGCAATCAAACCGTGCCGGTTGGCGTATTTCAGGCTCAGCCCCTGCTGAACCCCATACTCCGGCCCGCCACCCCCTACAAAAACTGCGTCTTCCATCTGCCCGTCCCGTTCTTCGCTGGCCTTGCATTGCGCAAAACCTGTTCTGCCGACCATACAAACTTAACCTTTCAGGGCCATAGTGATTTTCATTCAACACCGACTTGTCCTTCTGGTGTGGAATGACTTCCTCCCTGTCTGACTGGCCGTGCCTTCGGGTGCGGCCTTTTTTCGCTTAAATTCCGGGCGGCTTTCGGCTTAGCACGGAAATTTTTCTTGTGATTTCCGCATTCTCGACCTGCCCTCAGATTTCCAGTTGACCGCTTATGTGTCATTGCCTAATCTCCCTTTAAAATAAGTCGGCCAGTCCGACGGGGAGATATCATTTGAAAAGAGGGTCCATTCGGGTCCTCTTTTCTTTTTGTGCCTGCTGACGTTGAAAAACGGCATAAAACTGCCGGATCGCCCCAGATTTCAATGCACTGGCCCCTGACAGTGCGGCGCTTGCGTGCTAACTGAATCGCAAAGCAACCAAGTCTGGAAGTTAAGATGTCATATTCGATCAAAACACTGATGCTGACGGCCGCGCTGGCACTGACCGCGCCCCATGCTGTTCTGGCACAAGAAACGACCACAACGCCCGAGACGACAACACCCGAAACAACTGCGCCCCAGACGACTGCGGCCGATGAAAAACCGGTCGAAACACAATCCGGCACCGCAGCCGAGATTGAATCGCAACTGAGCATGGGCAACGACCCCGACGCCGATCCGGAACTGGGCAAGCCCTACACGGCCGAAACGGTTGGTGCGTTTGAAATTCGCTGCATCAAGACCGAAGAAGAAAAAGACCCCTGCCAGATGTACCAGCTGCTGGATGACGGTCAGGGTTCGCCCGTTGCCGAATTCTCGCTGTTCCGCCTGCCCGAAGGCGGCAAGGCCGTGGCCGGCGCGACCATCATCGTGCCGTTGGAAACCTCCCTGCCCGCACAGCTGAAAGTCGCAGTCGATGGTGGCAACGCGCGCACATACCCTTACGCGTTCTGTAATCCGGTCGGTTGCTATGCCCGCATCGGTCTGGTGGCCGAAGATGTGGCCGCATTCAAACGCGGCGCCAATGCCACGCTCACGATCGTGCCCGCATTGGCCCCCGATCAGAAGGTCGAACTGACAATGTCGCTGAAAGGCTTCACCGACAGCTTCGGCAAATCCTCGGTGATTGAGCAATAACGCAAGCCGTCACGGTTTAAAAAAGGCCGCGTCCCACATCGGGGCGCGGCCTTTTTCGTGGGCGGAGGGCGCGATCAGGCGAATTTGCGCAAGGCCAGCACCGCATTCATGCCGCCAAAGGCAAAAGCGTTGGACAACACCACATCAACCGACGCGTCACGTGCCTCATTGGGCACCACGTCCAGCGCGCATTCGGGGTCAGGTTCTTCATAGCCGATGGTGGGCGCGATCACCCCGTCGCGCAGGGCCATGATGCACGCCAAAAGCTCGACCGCACCTGTGCCGCCGATCAGGTGGCCGTGCATGGATTTGGTCGACGAAATCATCAGCTTGTCCGCATGCGGGCCGAACACATCCGCCACGGCCGCGCATTCGGTCTTGTCGTTGGCAGCCGTACCGGTGCCATGGGCATTGATATAGCCGACATCGCCCGCGTTCACCTGTGCATCGGCCAAGGCGCCCGCCATGGCGCGCGCCGCACCGTTCTTGGATGGCATGACGATGTCACTGGCGTCCGACGACATGGCAAAGCCTGCCACTTCGCACAGGATCTCGGCCCCGCGCTTGCGTGCATGCTCCATTTCCTCGAACACGAAAACACCCGCACCCTCGCCCTGAACCATACCGTTGCGGTTGGCGGAAAACGGACGGCAGGCATCACGAGACATCACCCGCAAGCCTTCCCAGGCCTTGACCCCGCCAAAGCACAGCATCGATTCAGAGCCGCCGGTGATCATCGCGGGCGCCATGCCCGAGCGCACCATCTGGAACGCCTGCGCCATCGCGTGATTGGACGAGGCACAGGCCGTCGATACGGTGAAAGACGGCCCCTTGAGGTTATACTCCATGCTGACATGGCTGGCCGCGGCATTGTTCATCAGCTTGGGCACCACAAAGGGGTGAACGCGGTTCTTGCCCTCTTCGTAAACGCTGCGGTAATTCGCGTCCCAGGTGCTGACGCCGCCACCCGCGGTGCCCAGAACCACGCCGGATTTTGCCGACAGTTCGCCGCTGAAGGTCAGACCAGACTGAGTGATCGCCTCGTTGGCAGCGGCCAGCGTGAACTGAGTGAACCGGTCATACAGGCTCATCTGCTGACGGTTGTACAATCCTTCAGCCTCGAATCCGCGCACCTGACCGCCGATGCGGATGGCCAGCCGGTCCACGTCCTGAAATTCAAGCGGCCCGATTCCGCAGCGGCCTTCGCGCATGGCCTCGAGCGTATCGGCCACGTTGTGCCCCAGCGCGTTCACAGTGCCCGCGCCGGTAATCACCACCCGTTTCATACGGTGTCCTTTTGCTCCGCCATCAGCTTTTCGATGCCGACAACAATCGACGCCACCGTAGAGATGTCGAAATCGCTTTCGCTGGGATCGTTGGCGTTGAAGGGTACGGAAATGTCGAACTCTTCCTCGATGGCAAAAATGCTCTCGACCAGCCCCAGGCTGTCGATGCCAAGGCTCTCCAGCGTGCTGTCCATCGTCACATCGGACGGCTCCAGCACGGCCTGTTCAGCGATAATTGCGATAACCTTGTCCTTGACGCTCATTAGGTCGTCCCCCACTTGGTCCACGGTTCGCGCAAAGACTTAGTCACTGTTGTCCGACTTGAAAACTGTTTTCTGCAAGGCAGCGACATCGCGGAACAGCCGTGGCAGTCGGCGCAGGGCCTTGTAGGTTTCCAATTGCGTTTCCATCCTCGTCGCAGGATAGCCCAGCATGACGCGGCCCGCTGGCACCGACGACAAAACCTTGGTGCCACCGCCGCAAATAACACGGTCACCGATGGTTAGATTGTCACCCACGCCGGTCATCCCGCCCAGCACCACGTTGTTGCCCACAACGGTCGATCCGGCCACGCCGACGCCTGCGCACAACAGCGTGTCGTTGCCGATGACACAGTTGTGGCCAACCTGCACCTGGTTGTCGATCTTGGTGCCGTTGCCGATGCGGGTCGCGCGGATGGTGCCGTTGTCGATGGTCGAGTTCGCGCCCAGTTCCACGTCATCCCCGATGATCACGGCCCCCAGCGAATGGATACGTGCATAGGCCTGCGGCTTGGCGTCATTGTCCGCCCCCAGCGAGGCACGCGCCTGCTCTGCCCCCGATACTTCGGGCGTGACAAAGGAAAACCCGTCAGGCCCCACACGCCCGCCCGGCTGCGCAATAAAGCGGTCGCCGATCTGGCAATAGGCGCCGATGCTGACCTGTTCGCGCAGATATGCCTGCGTGCCCAGCACGGCCTGTGTGCCGATGAAACATTGCGGCCCTATAACCGAGCCTGCACCGATGCGCGCGCCTGCCATCACCACACACAGCGGGCCGATGCTGACATCCTCGGCAATCTCGGCGGTGGGATCAATCACGGCCGAAGGGTGAATACCTGTGCCGAACCCTTGCCCGCGGTCCATCATCCGTGTCAGCCCCGCCATGGCAAAACGGGGCCGCGCGGGCACAATCGCCGCCTCGAGCCCCAGCGCCTGCCAGTCGGCCCCTTGCCACAGCACGGCGGCACGTGCAGCCCCTTTGGACAGGTTTTCGGCATATTTGGCCGAGGTCGCCATCGCCAGTTGATCGGCACTGGCCAACGCAGGTTCGTTCACGCCTGCGATCAAAAGGTCAACGGCGCCAAAGGCCTCCGCCCCCAGCGCCGCTGCAATCTCTTTCACCGTATAAGACATATGCGTACCCCTTTGCGGGGATCACTGTCCCCTGTTGGGGTCCGAATTACCCCTGAACCGCGCGCAAGGCCACCCCTGCCTGCGACAGGGCATCCCAGATTTTGGCGTCACGACCATAGACATCGCGGCGGTACTGGGTGTGCCCCTTCGGCGTGGTGAAGGCTGTGCGATAGATCAGGTGTACCGGCACCGGCTCTTTCAGCATAACGGTCTGTTCGGTGCCTGTTGCCAGCTTCGACTGGAAGAACCCCTTGGGGTCGCTCGTTTGCTTGGCCAGCAGCGTATAGGCAAAATCGAACGGATCGGCCAGGCGCACACAGCCGTGGCTGAACGCACGGGATTCGCGGTTGAACAGGTTCTTGGACGGCGTGTCGTGCAGGTAGATGTTGTACTGGTTCGGGAACATGAATTTCACCAGACCCAGTGCGTTGCCCTTGCTGGGCGGCTGGCGCATGGAAAAGGGGAAGGTCCGCGCCGTGTACTGGCTGAAATTCACAGCCCCACGGTTGACCTTGCGGCCCCTGCTGTCGGTGATCTCGATGTGGCTGACCGCATTGGGGTTGCGCTGCAACGCGGGCAGATATTCCTTGGTCACGATCGAGCGCGGGACATACCAGCTGGGATTGATGACCATGAATTCCATCACGTCCGAAAACTCGGGCGTCGGGCGGTCAGAGTTGTTGGCACCAACCACGGACCGGGTTTCAAAGGTCACTTTGCCGTTGTCGTACACTTTGGCAGTGAAATCAGGAATGTTCACCAGAATATGGCGACGGCCGCGTTCCTGGTTGACCCAACGCTCGCGCTCCATTGCGACGATGATCGACTGCAGGCGCTCTTGCACGGACCGGTTCATCTCGACGATTGTGGCCTGCCCGGCGACGCCATCGGCTGCCAGACCATGCGCCAGCTGGAATTGCTGAACGGCGGCGGTCATTTTCGCATCATATGTCTGCGAGGCCGTACGGTCGAGAAAGCCCATCGACATCAGACGGTTGCGCATGATGACCACGGCATTACCGGACTGACCTGGCTCCAGTGCCGAAGACGGCACCTTCTGGCCCCAACCACCACTGGCCAGCAAACGCTCCATGCGCAGCTTTTCTTTCATCAACGCAGTGTATTCCTGAGTTTTCGGCGGCAGCGCCTTCAGGAATCCCGAGGGAGAGGATTTGACGAAATTCACGAGATAGGAGGTGCGGTCGCGGTACGGCACCTGACGGACGATGCGGCTGTCGATACGGGACGGCACCAGCACGCCGGTTTGCACGTCACGGGCGTATTGCAGGAACACACGGCTGATCTCGACCTCGACCAGACCCAGATCGCGGGGCGACCTTGCGGCTTTCATCTTGGCCAGCAGTCCGTCGGGATCATAGCGCGACACTGGCAAACCATGATCGCCCGCATTGTTCAGCGCCTTGATCAACTCACCCCGACGCTTGCGTTCGCGGCCCGTGTTGCCTGTCCAGATACTCTTGTATCCATTGGCCTGATAGAAGGCGGCGATATCCTTGTCGCGCGCAGCACCTTCGGCCACGGCCTGCTTGAACGCGGTGACTTGCGCGTGTGCGGGCGCGGGCACGCTCCACAGTGTGATGATGGCGGCCAATGCAGCGAAGACCGCCAAGAACCTGTTGCCTGTAAGCGTCATATTTCCCCCATTTGGTATGGTGTCGGACTGTTGAAGACGGTTTTCATACGACAAACATAGGGCTGTCCACTCACATTTACGCGGGAAAATGGATAAGTTTCTCCCCTGCGACCGGCTTGCATCGCTCATGGGCCAAAAAAGCACATATGCCCAAATATGCGCAAAAATTCGCCTAAAACTCTTGATAGATGGAACCGGTGGGATTCAGCACTTGGTTAACGATTCTCGCTATGTAATACAGATCGCACATCTGGGGATGAGATGAAATTGGCGGTGTAACATCACGGTCAGGCAGAACTACGGGACGCGCAGAATCATGAATGACAATCGCTCTACGGGTATGACCCGCCGCGCTCTTTTGGGCGCATTTGCGGCAACCACAGTTGTTGCGGCACCCACTTTCGCCAATGCAGCCGGCTTCTTGCGCGGCGCTGGCGACATCCGACGGATCAAGATGTATTCGGGCCGCACTGGCGAACGTCTGGATATGATCTACTGGATCGAAGGCGAATATATCAGTGACGCCTTCAAGGAACTGAACCACTTCATGCGCGACTGGCGCACCAACGACGTGGTCAAGATGGACCTGCGCACCGTGGATATCATGGCCGCAGCCCACAACCTGATGGACGTCAACGAACCCTACATGCTTCTTTCGGGCTACCGTTCGCCCAAGACAAACGCCATGCTGCGCTCGCGCAGTGGCGGTGTGGCGAAAAATTCGCTGCACATGAAAGGTCAGGCCGCTGACCTGCGTCTGGCGTCGCGTTCGGTCAACCAGATGGCCAAGGCGGCAGCGGCCTGCCACGGCGGCGGTGTCGGACGTTATTCCGGTTCGAACTTTGTTCACATGGATTGTGGTGCCGTGCGCACTTGGGGCGGCTGAACAGCCACCCAAATGCAACGTTGCGAAAAAGGGCGCCGGGTTGGCGCCCTTTTTGCTGCGCGGGTGCGGGACTGCAAAAACTCGGGGGATGAGAGGCAGTGTCGCGCAGGTACAGAAAGAACGCCGCATCTCGGATAAGGTTCCAGCGATGCAACATCTTTTTCGCGCGGGCCTACGCGCCGCGTTGCCCCCTGCCCGTTCACCTCAAACTAGGGCCAGTGACCGCGCCCTCTCTTTGCGTTTCGCGGCCCCGATCCGGTCGATGCGCGGCACCGCCGACAGCAGCACCTGCGTATAGGGATGCTGCGGATCGTTCAGCACGCGGTCGGTCGGACCGGTTTCGACAATCCGCCCGTTCAGCATCACCGCAATCCGGTGGCTGACCCGTTCGACCACGGCAATATCGTGGCTGATGAACAGCATCGACACACCGTCGCGCTGCTGGATGTCCGCCATCAGATCGGTGATCCGCCGCGCATTGGACACATCCAGCGCCGACACCGCCTCGTCCGCGACGATGATCTGCGGGCGGACCGACAGGGCGCGGGCGATACAGATGCGCTGCCGCTGGCCCCCCGAGAACTGGTGCGGATAAAGATCAACCGCATCCCGCGGCAGTGCGACCCGCTCCAACAGCTCGATTGCCATCGCCCTGCGGTCCGCAGCGGCGACCATACCGTGCAGAAACGCAGGCTCGGTCACCACGTCGCGGATCGACATGCGCGGATTGAGCGAGGCGTAGGGATCCTGGAACACCATCTGTATATGCGCCCGATGCGGTTTCAACGCCGCGCGTGACAGCCCGTCGATGCGGGTGTCCAACAAGGTGATCTGCCCCGCCGAAGGCTCCACCAGCCGCATGATCGACCGCGCGAGCGTGGATTTCCCGCACCCGGATTCGCCCACCAGCCCCAGCGTTTCGCCGCGTCCCAGCGTGATTGACACATCACGCACCGCCGGTTTGGCGCCACCCATTGAAAACAGGCCACCGCCATAGGTGGTGGTCAACCCGCGCACCTGCAACACCGGCTCGGGATCGGTCAGTGGCTTTGGCGCGCCCTCGCCCAGACGCGGCGAAGCGGCCATCAGTTCCTTGGTATAATCAGCGCGGGGATTGGCGAAGAGATCGGCGGTATGGCCTTCCTCTACCTTTACCCCGTCCTTCATCACGACCACACGGTCGGCAATCTGCGAGACCACGCCAAGGTCATGGGTGATGAACAGCACCGCCATCCCCATCTCGCGTTGCAAGGACGCGATCAGGGTCAGGATTTCGGCTTGCGTGGTCACATCCAGCGCGGTCGTGGGTTCATCGGCAATCAGCACCTCGGGCTCACAGCTCAGCGCCATGGCGATCATCACACGCTGACGCAGCCCCCCTGACAGTTCGTGCGGGTACTGGTCCAGTCGTTGCGCGGGTTCAGGCACTTTGACCCGTTCCAACGCCGCCCGCGCGGCTTCACGCGCCGCAGCGCCGCGCAGGCCGCGGTGCAGGGTCAGCGTTTCGCAGATTTGCGCGCCGATGGTCATCACCGGATTAAGCGATGTCATCGGCTCCTGAAACACCATCGCCACACGGTCACCGCGCAACCGGCGCAGGTCGGCGGCGGGCATTGCGGTGATATCGGCGGGATGATCCCCGCCAAGGCGGATGCTGCCGCTCGCGATCCGTCCGCCTTCGCGTTCGATCAGACGCAGGATCGACAGCGCCGTGGCACTCTTGCCCGAACCGCTTTCGCCGACCAGCGCCAGCGTTTCGCCACGGTGGATGTCAAAGGACAGCCCGTGCACGGCCTCGACGTTGCCAAAAGCCACGCGCAGATCGCGCACCGACAGGACGGGTGGATCGAGCGGCATCACGATCATTCCGCCGCCAACTTGGACAGGAAGGGTTGCAGGGGTGCCGTCCAGCGTTGCTTGCTGGGGGTCAGCCGCGCCTCGAACGGGTCATCGCCGAACACCTGCCAATGCACCGTCTCGCCCAGCTCAAGCATCCCCCACGCGCGGGCGGGTTCACCGGCGGTGGTAAAGCTTTCGGTCAGGCTTTGCTGGGTGATGTGCGGCGTGCCGTCAACGGTGGTGACCGTGTTCCAGTGCACATGCCCCGCGATACAGACCAAGGGCACACGCGCCTGTGCCAGCACCTCGCGCACGCGGTCGGCTTGCGGATAGGTCGACAGGCTTTCGTTGCGCTGGAAATAATAGTTGCCGATCTGGCTGTGCCCCGAGCACGGCACATGGCTGGCGATCAGCGTCGGCTTGGTCGCGCGTTGCAGCGTGTGAGACAGCCACAGCAGATCCGCCTCGGGCAGGTCAAAGCCAATGCGCGGGGCCGTGCGGTGAATTTTGGCATCCGCCCGCCACAGGACCAGTTGCCAGTCGCCCAGGTCGATTACCTGACTGTGCAGATCGACGCCAAGGATCTCTTCGTTTTCGGCCACGGTCAGGTGGTCGCGGTCATGGTTGCCACAGATGTGGTAAACCGGTGCGTTCAAACGGGCGAACACATCGGCCACTTCGCCTTCCAGACGCAGGTCGGTCTGGGTGTCGATGTCGGAAATCCGGTCGCCCAGATCGAGAACCAGATCGGGCTTTTGGGCGTTGGCCCATTCGGCGAACTGGCCCATCAGGTCCAGCGCGGTATCGCCGCGTTTCGTATGCGACGGCGCGCCGTGGTGGATGTCGGTGACGATGGCAATGCGTGTCATGCAAGGCACTCCTGTAAGGGTGGCGGACCGGACGCCAGACGCCCGGCCCGGATTGGCTTAGCTGCCGGCCAGCGTGATGCTGCCCGCGCGGAAATCCAGAACGTAAGGGATATGGCCCGGCATCGGTGCCCAGTTGATCGCCGTTTTCATGCCCCAGCTTTCAAAAGGACGGTACAGCGGCAGAACGGCGGGATCTTCCTTGACCCGTTCCATCAGCTCGGCGTAGGCCGCCTTGCGTACGGCCACATCGGTCGAATAGCGGAAGCGGTCCCATGTCTCGGCATAGGCTTCGTCGGTGTTGAACCGGCCCTCGCTTTGTGACGGGCCATCGGGGGCCCACATCACGCCGAATGAACCAAAGGGGTCCGCGAAATACATCGGGTTCGACCAGTTGCGCGCCATCAGGTCGGGCGAATTGCCGGTCCATTTGTCGCCAACAACAATCTTGCCGTTGATGCCGACAGCGGCCCACATCTCCATGATCGCCTGTGCGGCCAGCACGCCATTGGTGTAATAGCTGGGCGCGGTGTCATAGGTGATCTCGAACCCGTCATAGCCCGCCTCTGCCAACAACGCCTTGGCACGCTCGGGGTCATACTCGAATGTCACCAGATCGGGTTGGTGCAGCTCGCCCATTTCCGCCATCGTATGCGTGGACGGCACAATCGCCTTGCCCAGCCACAGCGCCTCGTTCAGCGCATCGCGGTCAATGGCCAGGCTCATCGCCTGACGGATGCGCGGGTCTTTCAGTTTGGGGTGGTTCTGGTTCATGATCATCACATGAAACAGTGCGGTCGCCGACCCTGCGGTTTTCAACGCCGGATCATTGTCGATCAGCGACAGCTGGTCGGGGGCGATGTTGGTGATAATGTCCGCCTCGCCGGTTTTCAGCGCAGTCACGCGGCTGGCGGTTTCCGAGATCTGCACGACGTTCACACGTTCCAGCGGCGCCTTTTCACCCCAGAAATCGTCAAAGCGGGTCCAGACCAGTTTTTCGCCCGGCTGAAAGCTTTCGATCTTGTAGGGGCCGGTGCCGACGGGGGCCAGCGCGAAGGCCTCGAAATCGCTGTCTTCGGCCACGTCGGGGTCACCGGTCAGCGCCTTGGTGTAGGCTTCGGGGATGATCATGACCTGTTGCAGCGAGATCAGCGTTTCCCACAGCGGTTCTTCGCGGTTGGCGTGGATGCGGATGGTGTTCTCGTCCACCTTCTCGGCCTCGGGGAAATTGGCCAAACGGTCCTTGGCGCGCACCACATAGGGCGGGAACGTGGCCTGCATCATCCGGTTCAGCGAAAAGATCACGTCGTCGGCGGTCATCGGGTCGCCGTTGTGAAATTTGACACCATCGCGCAGCTTCAGTTCCATCACGGTGGGGCTGATCAGCTCCCATGATGTGGCCAGTGCGGGCACCCATTCAGGCTCAAGCTTGGTGTGGTCGCGGTCGATCAGCGTGTCGAAGCTGTTGTAATAGAACTGCGATCCCACGTTGGAATGGTCACGGCCGGGATCAAGGTACGGGGCCATATTCGCGGCACCCACGGTGATTTCCTGTGCGGTGGCAGCCAGCGGCAGCACGGCAAGGGCGGTGGTCAGCATCAATCGGAACATCATGTTCTCCAGGGTTCGGTTGCAATCTGAATTCGGCCGCTTGGGGCGCGGCTCTTTGGGGTTGTTATCGGTCGCGCAGACGGACATCGGCGCGGTCGCGCAGCCAGTCGCCCATGATCTGCACGGAAAAGGTCAGCGCCACGATCAGCGCGGCAGGCACCAGCACGATCCACGGCGCGGTCGGCATATAGTCGCGCCCCAGCCCTACCATCGACCCAAGCGACGGCTGCGGCGGCTGCACGCCAAGGCCCAGAAAGCTAAGCGTGCTTTCCAGGATCACGATGTTGGACAGCGCCAGCGTGAACTGCACCACAAGGGGCGACACGAGGTTGGGCAGCACATGGCGGCAAGCGATGTAGACCGGCCCTGCCCCGGCGGTCCACGCCGCCTCGATGAACGGCAGCGCCGACAGGCGGCGCACCTCGGCACGCACGATGCGGGCGTATTGTTCCCATCCGGCGATGCCCAGAACCAGCACCAGCACGGTCAGGTTCGACCCCAGCAACGACAGGATCAGCAGCGCCACCAGCGTAAAGGGAATGGCGATCTGCATGTCGACCATTGCCATGATCCCGTCCTCGACCCAGCCGCGGCGCAGTCCGGCCACCAGCCCCAGCGTGCCGCCGATCAGCAACCCGATCAGCGCACCGGCAAAGGCCAGCGCCAGCGTCAGCCGCATCCCGTACAGGCTGCGCGACAGCACATCGCGGCCCAACTCGTCGGTGCCCGCGTAATGGCCCGTGGCGAAACGTTCGAACCCCAGCGGCGGACGCAGACGGCTTAGCAGGCTTTGATCCAGCGGGCCAAATGGCACGATCCACGGCGCAAACACCGCCAGCGCGAACAGGAGGATGGCAATGCCGATGGCGATCTTCTGGATGAAATCGGTGCTGCCTTTGCGGCGCGGGGCGATGGCGGGATCTGCAAGCGTTGTCATGATACGGGTTCCTTAACTGCGGGCCAGTCGGATGCGCGGGTCAGCCAGCGCATAGGACACGTCCGTGATGGCGTTGATGGCGACGACGGCGACAGCCACGGTGATCACGCCGAACTGCAAGACGGGGTAATCCCGCACCAGCGCCGCGTTCACCAAAAGCTGCCCGATGCCCGGCCAGGAAAAGATGCTCTCGACCACGACGCTGCCCGCCGCCGCCAGCCCCGCCACTTGCAGGCCGATCACGGAAATCACCGTCACCCCCGCATTGCCCAGCCCGTGCCGCAAGACGACGCGCGCCTCGCTCAGCCCCTTGGCCCTTGCGGTGCGGATGAAATCCTGACCCAGCACGTCCAGCATGGCGTTGCGGGTAAAGCGGGTCAGTGCCGCGATCAGCACACCCGACATGGCAATCGTCGGCATGATGAAATGCGCAAAGCTGCCGTTGCCCACCACCGGCAACCAGTTCAGCCAGTAGGAAAAGACCAGCACCATGACGATGGCCAGAATGAACGACGGCACCGCATAGCCGGCAAAGGCCACCATCATAACCGCTGAGCCGATCCAGCTTTTGCGGAAGATCGCGCCCAGAATTCCAAGCGGAATCGCCACCAGCAAGGTGAACGCGACCGAGGCCAGCAACAACTGGCCCGAGGCCCAAAGCCGGTCGCCCACAACTTCGGTCACGGGGCGACGGTCGACAAAGCTCAGCCCGAATTCGCCGGACACAGCCCCGCGCATAAAGGCCAGGTATTGCTGCCACAGCGAGCCATCCAGCTGGAAATACCGGATCAGCTCGGCGCGCCCCTCTTCGGTCAGCCCGTCACCCAGAAAGGTGTCGATGGGGTTGCCGGACAGGCGGGTGGCAATGAATGTGATTGTCGCGATGGCAAACAGCGTTACCACCGATTTCACCGCGACACGGATCAGATAGGGGATCATCGGGTGATGCTCCTTTGAATGTGAATAAAGGGCATGTTCAGCGCCGCAGCGGCGCGACCGTCCGTCAGGGCATTGTCACCGACAAAGACCGCGTCCCGTGCCTGCAACCCGCTGCGGCTCAGCGCCATGGTCAGCATCATCGGATCGGGCTTGCCCAGGCTGCGCCAGCGCAGATCGGGATGAATCGCGCGCAAGGCTGCCAGCAACGCGCCGGTCTCGGCGACCGGCTGGTTGTCGTGACCGGGGTGCGACAGATCCTCATTCGACACCCACAAGGGCGTGCCCTGCCCGACCTGCGTCAGGATCGGCCCCATGCTGTCCACCGTCACACCCGCATCGCGGCACAGCACCACCGCTTGCGGCATGTCCGCCGCGGGGTCGATCCCCAGTTCGGTCGCACGCGCCATCAGGGCGGCGCTGGCAAACAGACGGACCCGGCTCAGCCCTTCGACGCGGGCAAGATGTTCCAGCAGGACCTCGCCTGCCAAAAGGATGCGCGTGGCAGGCACCGCGATCCCCAGACCCGCCAGCCGCTGCGACATCTGCTTTGCCGTGCACTCCGACGCATTCGACACGACCCACAGCCGCGCCCCACAGGCCGCCACAAAATCCGCCGTATCGGCAAAGGGGCGTCCTTCGGCAATCAGGCAACCATCCAGATCGCACAGCACAAGCCGGGCGTTCGCAACAGCAGCAGCGTCCAGCCGGCCGTGCCGGTGTGTCAGGGGATAAAGTGTCGTCGCAGCGTCCAAAGGATCGTCTCCTGTCAGGTGCGGGGCCGTTGCCTCGCGTCTGCGGCGACCTTTGACGGGGTTGTGTGATGTTCCTGTAACAAAACAAACCTAGGCTATGGTTTAAGCAAAGCCCCAGTTTGGAATCACTGAAAATGAGCCTGAGTACCACCCGCCTGAACGCCATTCGCGCCGTGGCCGAAGGCGGATCATATGCCGCTGCGGCGCGCCGCCTGGGGGTTACCCAGCCGAACATTTCCAGCCAGGTGCGTGCACTGGAAGCAGAATTCGGCGTGCGCCTGTTCTTGCGAACCTCAGGGCAGCTGCACCCGACCGCGCTCTGCCTGAAACTGTGCGATCTGGGCGAACGTGCTGCCGAAGCACAGGACGAGGCGGAGCGGCTGTTGCGCAGCCGGTCTTCCCTGCGTGAGGGGCGCATTGCCATCGGGTTGGGCAACGCCATGCCGGGCATGGCGGTGATCGCCGCCTTTCACCGCGCCTTTCCGGGGGTGACGCTGGATGTGGAAACCGGATCGCACCAGAAAATCGCCCGCGCTGTGCTGACCCATGAATGTGACATCGGTGTGCTGCCGGATGTCTCTGCCGACCCCCGCTTTCGCCGTGAACATCTGGCCTCGTCCGAGGTTATCGCCATCGCGCCCGCCGATCATCCGCTGGCGCAGGCGTCCGAAGTGACCGCCGCCGATCTGTCGCGCGTGCCGCTGATCTTTCGCGCCAGCGGGTCGTCCACGCAGCGGACGGTGGAACGGATGTTCGCCCGCGCCAACCTGACCCCGCAGCCCTTCCTGACGCTGGATGCCCGCGACGGTCTGTACGAGGCGGTGGTCAACGGGTTGGGCGTGGGGTTCATGTGGCGCGCCAGCACCGGCCGCACCGATGGTGTGGCACGGCTGCCCATCGTCGAGATGCGCGGTCTGGCCACCCATGAAACGGTGTTCAGCCTGAAGGAAACCCAGACCCCGATTGTCGAAGCGTTCTATGGCGTCGCCACGTCATTTGAGGCGGCGACGCCCATCCGTTAGGGCCTTTTTACTTCGGCCCCTGCCGCTTGAACGCATCGGCAAGCGCCGAGCCGAATGCGCCTTGCGACTCCGCCTTTGGGGCTGCCGACATGGGGGCCTTGCCGCGCGGTTTCGGCTTGTCAGCGGGGGCAGCGCGAGGGGCGGACCTGTCGTCGCCGTCTTTGCGCATCGTCAGGCCGATCCGCTTGCGGGGCACATCCACCTCGGTCACACGCACGCGCACGACGTCGCCCGCCTTGACCACTTCGTGCGGGTCCTTGACGAAACGGTCAGCCAGCTGGCTGACATGCACCAACCCGTCCTGGTGCACGCCGATGTCCACAAACGCGCCAAAGGCCGCGACGTTGGTCACGGTGCCCTCAAGCGACATCCCGGGCTTCAGGTCGGTGATGCTGTCGATGCCTTCGGCAAAGGTCGCCGTCTTGAACGCGGGACGCGGATCGCGGCCCGGCTTTTCCAGCTCGGACAGGATATCGCGCACCGTCGGCAGGCCAAAGCTGTCGTCGACAAACTGCTCGGCCCTCAGGCCGGACAGCGCACTGCTGTCACCCATGATCGCCCGCACATCGCGCCCGCAGGCCTGCACGATCTTGCGGGCCACACCATAAGCTTCGGGGTGAACGGACGACGCATCCAGCGGCTCGTCACCGTTCGGAATGCGCAGGAAACCCGCGCATTGCTGGAACGCCTTGGGCCCAAGCCCTGCAACCTTCAACAGTGCCTTGCGCGTCTGGAACGCACCGTTGGCGTCCCTGTGCGTGACGATGTTCTGCGCCAGCGACGGCCCCAGCCCCGCGATATGCGACAGCAAGGGGGCCGAGGCCATGTTCAGATCAACCCCGACCGCGTTCACCGCATCCTCGACCACAGCGGCCAGCGATTGCGCCAGTTGCCGCTGGTCCACGTCATGCTGGTACTGGCCGACGCCAATCGCCTGCGGCTCGATCTTGACCAATTCGGCCAATGGGTCCTGCAACCGTCGTGCAATGGACACGGCCCCGCGAATGGACACGTCCACATCGGGGAATTCCTGCGCCGCCAGTTCCGACGCCGAATAAACCGACGCCCCCGCTTCGGACACGATCACCGGCGTGGGCCGCACAGTGCCTGCGGGCAGGCGCTTCAACACGTCCCCCACCAGCTTTTCGGATTCGCGGCTGGCGGTGCCGTTGCCGATGGCGATCAGGGCGACGTCGTGTTTGCGGATCAGGTGCAACAGCGTTTCCTCGGCCCCGCGCAGGTCGTTCTTTGGCTGGAACGGATAGATCGTCGCTGTGTCGATCAGCTTGCCGGTCTGGTCCACCACGGCGATCTTGCAGCCGGTGCGAATGCCGGGGTCCAGCCCCAGCGTCGCCCGCGCACCCGCCGGGGCGGCCAGCAGCAAATCCTTGAGGTTGCGGGCAAAGACTTCGATGGCGGTGCCATGGGCGCGGCGGCGCAGGTCTGCCAGAAGGTCCATGAACATCGTTCCGCTCAGCTTGATCCGCCAAGTCCAGGCCGCCGCCTCGCGCAGCCATATGTCGCCCGGACCGTCGCCTGGAATCCCGATTTCCGATGCGATGATGCCAATGACGCGTGGCAGACCGGTGTCGGGATCAGGCGCGATGTCGACGGTCACGATATCCTCTTTCGCAGCCCGCAGGATCGCCAGCGCCCGGTGCGACGGGATCGCGGCCCATTTTTCGGAATGATCGAAGTAATCCGAGAATTTCGCCCCGACCTCTTCCTTGCCCTTGTTCACCTTGGCGGTGATCAGCGCCTCTGTCTGCATGACCTGACGCAAACGGCCCAGCAACGCGGCGTTCTCGCCCAACTCCTCGGCCAGAATATCGCGCGCTCCGGTCAGCGCGTCCTTTTCTGTCTCGACCGCCTCGGACAGATAGCCCTTGGCCAGCACCGCAGGCTCTGCTGTACGATCCGCCAGAATGGCGCGCAACAGCGGTTCCAACCCGTTTTCGCGGGCGATCATCGCCTTGGTCCGGCGCTTGGGTTTGTAGGGCAGATAAAGATCCTCGAGCACGGCCTTGGTGTCCGCCCTGGCAATGTCGCGTGCCAGCGCGTCGGTCAGTTTGCCTTGGCTGGTGATCTCGGACAGGATGCTGGCGCGGCGTTTTTCCAGATCGCGCAGGTACTCCAGCCGCTCGGCCAGACGGCGCAACTGCGTGTCGTCCAGCCCGCCGGTCACCTCTTTGCGATAGCGCGCGACAAAGGGCACCGTGTCCCCGCCGTCCAGCAGGGCAACGGTGGCGGTGACCTGTTCGGGCCGCGCGTCGATGTCGGCGGCGATGGTGCGGGCAATGCGATCTGCAACGTCGGTCATGTCGGGGAATCCTCTGAGTGTCGGACGCCTGTGATAGCGCCGCACGCCCCCGCCGCCAAGCCACGCTGGCGGTTTTGCGCTGTGACTTGGATGGATTAACGTGGTGGCAAGTGACGGATCAAAAAGGTCTCAGCGTATTGTGCGTCCTCAAAGGACCGCGCCAGCAAGGCTCCATTGCCGCCTGACACCGGCCAGCCGATAGTCAAAGCCACAAATCCTGCGACACTACCCCCCCAAATCGACAGGCCCATGTTCGGCATAGGCATCTCCGGGGCCGGGATTGGAACGATGCGAATGACCGCCCAGATGGGTCATCACGCCCCAGACCGCATTCAGGGCCGTTTGCACCGCCCCTTCGACCCATGCGGGCGTCCAGCTGATGCCGTCGCCCGCCAGAAACAGGCCGCGCTGTTCGGGTGGCATCCGGGATTGCTCGAAATGCCCGTACATGCGGTAGTTATAGCGGTAATGCCCCGGCAACGCGCCTTTGAACGCGCCAAGGAAATTCTCGTCGCTTTCCCAGCTGACCGTGATCGGGTTGCCGATGATATGCTGGGTGATGTCCACCTTGGGATAGATCTTGCGCAGCGCGTCCAGCGCCAGATCGACCCGCTTTTCAACCGGCAACGGCTCCATCTTCAGCGCGTCCGACATCCACGAATAGGTCAGGCACATCACCGCAGGCGCGTTGGGGCCATCTTCAAAAAGATAGGTGCCACGGGTCATGCGGTCGGTCAGCGTCACGCTCATCACCTCGCGCCCCGTTTCAGGATCGCGGTCGCGCCAGAACGGGCGGTCTACCATCACAAAGGTTTTCGACGACTGCATGTAGCGGGTGCGGTCCAGCGCCATCCACATGTCTTGCGCCAGCAGACGTTCCTCGAAATCCATCGACGTGGTCATCAGCCAGCTTTGGCAGGTGCTGATCAGCGCGTCGAATGTCTCGACACGGCCCCAGCGGTCGGTCACTTCGAACGGGCCATCGTCGCCCTGCTTGCGAACTTTCACCACCCCCGGCCGGGTCGATCCGCCGTGCAGTTTCTCCAGCGTCATCCCTTCGGGCCAGTGCACCATCTTGTCGGGTCTGCGCGTCCACAGGCCGCGCGGCACCTGTTCGACGCCGCCAACCATATAGTGTTGATCGTCATCCAGCCCCAGCAAGTTCACCCGCAGGATCTCAAGCATCGAATTGGGGAAATCACTGTCCCATCCGCCGGTGCCGAAACCGACCTGGCCAAAGACTTCGCGGTGCCGGAACGACAGTTTTTTGAACGCGTCGGACGAGGCGATGAAATCGTAAAAGCTGCGGTCGTCCCAGGCCTGAGCGATAGGATTCCACAGTTCCTTGACCAACGCGGCATCGCGGGCCTTGATCGCCGCTTGCAAGGCGCCGAACTGCGCGTGATCCTCCAGCGCCTGCTGATAGGCAGCCCCCACCTCGCGGAACAGCGGCGGCAGGTCGTCGATGGTTTCGGCATAAAGCGTTTCGCCCGCCAGGTCGATGACGGTGGACCCCGCGGCCTTGGTCAGCGGGTTCGGAAAGGGCCGCGTCTCGATCCCCAGCATATCGACATAGTGATAAAAGGCGGTGGACGAGAGCGGGAAGCGCATACCGCCCAGTTCGGCGATTGCGTTGGTGGTGCCCTCAAAGCTTTGACTGCGCAGCCGTCCGCCGAATTGGCCGGATTCAAAGACGACGGGGCGCAGGCCCAGCTTCATCAGCTCATAAGCGCAAATGACACCTGAAATGCCGGCACCGATAATCCCCACCGTGCGCCCGTGGCTTTCGGCGGGCACCTCGCCCAAGCCTGCGGGATTGGTGATCCAGTCGTCAAAGGCAAAGGTAAAGTCGGGGCCAAAGGCGGTGACATAGGGTTTGGGTCTGGGGTCAGATGTCATCGCGTGTCGTTCCAGTTTCGGTGTAAATCTCGGGGCGGCGGTCGTGCAGATAGCGCACTGAAGCGCGCGCTTGCGCAATCTCGGCCCGGTCAAGATCGGCCACGATCAGCCCCGGCCCGCGCCCTGCCCGCGCAATGTCGCGGCCATCGGGCGCACAGACACAGGACAATCCGCAATAGTCGAAATCACCTTCGCTGCCGCAATAATTGGCATAGACCATAAACAGCCCGTTTTCCTCGGCCCGTGCGGGGACCAGCCGCGTGGCGACGCTGTCATAAGGGATCATGTTGGCGGTGGGGGTCAGCACCAGTTCGGCCCCGTCCAGCGCATAGGCGCGGGTCAATTCGGGAAACTCGATGTCGTAACAAATTGCCAGCGCGATCCGCCAGCCGTTCCACGACACCACTGGTGCGCGGGCATGGCCCGCCTGAAACTGCGCGCGGTCCACATCGCCGTAAAGATGGGTCTTGCGGTAATGTGCGATGCGCGCCCCCGCCGCGTCGACCAGTTGCACGGCGTTGAAGGGCGCACCGCCCTGTGGGTCAGTCTGCGGGTAGCCATAGAGGATCGCCAGCCCGTGACGCCGCGCGATATCGGCCACCTGTGCGGCGTTGGGTCCATCGGCAGGTTGCGCCAGTTCCAGAACACGGGCTGCACCGATGTTATAGCCGGACAGATACATCTCGGGCGTGACCAGCAGATCGCAACCTGCGGCCTTGGCCTGTGCTGCATATCCGTCCAGTTGTTCAAGACCATGCGCCACACCCGACGACGCCGGAGCAATCTGCATACATGCTATTTTCACCCAGGCCTCCTGTGTCCGCCCTGCCCTTTGCTCCGCCAAGTGTTGCTACATTTGGGCGTCCGCATCCAGCGGCCAAATGGGACGGCGCACGTTGACGTAGGGGCGTCGGCTCATTTGCGGCGTGGACAGCGCGCCGCTGTCGCACACAATCACCTTGCCCGCGATCGGCTCGAACGCCGCGCGAAAGTGCTGCATGGACTTCACCGCGACGACTGATTTCTGCTCGGGCTGGATGCCGAATGTCTTGAACTGTTGCAGGTCCAGCATCTGGTCGCGCTCCGTCGTCACCAGAATGTCGATGCCCTCCACCCGCAGAACCGCCGTGGGGCCAAAGCTGCGGCGCAACCCGCCCAGCATCGGCCCGTCGCCGGTCAGCCACCCGTCCGAGATGTGCATGATCTGGCCGCTCAACGTCAGCGGCCCGCCGCCAAAGGCCGGATCGTTCTTGCCGCCAAGGTCCAGCGTTACCGTGTCGCCGACAGCCCCCGCGCAAAGTGCGGTGGCAGCGTCGGGGTCGATCATCGGGGCAAAGGTCGCGTTTTTCAGCCCGGCGTCCAGCATCGCAGCCAGCAGATTGGTCGCATCGCCATAGGCACCCGATCCGGGGTTATCGGCATAATCCGCGATCACCAGCGGCCCCTTGGCGGTGTCGAACGATGTGGCGACCGCACAGGCATCTTCGACGCTTAGAAAATCGTTGGCGATGCTGTTGCGCGCCTCCCAGATTTCCGCCGCGATCTGCTGCGAAATGGTGTGGGCGCGTGCCTCGGCGCCATCAGTATTGGCATCATAGGTCACCAGAACCGTGGGGCCCATGTCGTGAATATCCGCATCGCTAAAGCCTGCGTTGATCGACACGCAGTGAATGCCCGCTTCGGTCTCGTGGTCCAGTGCGCGCGCATAGAGCGGCACGATCGGCCCCACGTCGGTGCGCCCACCGTTGGGATCATCCAGCATCGGACAGGCCACGCGGCAGGTTTTCGGGCGACTTTTGCCCGCCATCGCGGCCTCGAGGATCCGGCCCGCCTGTTGCCCGCGTTCGCGCAGGTCGATGTGGGGGTAGGTCTTGTAGGACACGATGATATCGGCCAGTTCCGCCATCTGTGGGGTCACGTTGCAATGCAGGTCCAGCGTGGTGGCGATGGGCATGTCCGGCCCCACGATGTCGCGCAGACGTTGCAACAATTCGCCCTCTCCGTCTTCGCAAAACTCGGTGACCATGGCGCCGTGCATGGCCAGCAGGATGCCGTCCAATGTGTCCTTGTGGTGTTCTACGGCTGCACAAATCTTGCGTGCCACATGCTCGAATGCGTGCCGCGACACCTTGGACCCCGGCACGGCATAGGCGGAAATCACATGGGTCAGGTCCCAGCCCGCTTCTTCGGCCACATCGGTAAACCCGGACAGGCCGGTGTTGCCGTCCGACAGACGCGCAAGTGCCTCGTCGCCTTCCATCAACGCGTCGACCTCAAAGTTATGCAGCTCGGTCAGGCCTTTTTTGAACGTATTGCTTTCATGAAGAAACTCGGCAGTGAGGACATGGTGCGTCATGGGTTATCCTTGGATTGGGTGAAAACAGGCGACGGGGTGCGGTCCGCGGCTCAGCACGGGAACCGTCTCGCGGCATTTGGCGGTGACATTTGGACAGCGCGCGGCAAAGGCGCAGCCGCGTGGCAGGTCGAAACCGCTGGGGATCTCGCCGGTCAGTTCGGTGGCCTCCTGCCGGGTGTTTGGATCGGGGGCAAAGGTGCTGGCCATCAGCGCGCGGGTGTAAGGGTGGCGCGGGGCGGCGTTGGGATCGGGCAATTCCTCGACCACTGCGCCCAGATACATCACCACGATGCGATTGCAGAAATAGCGGACCAGCCCAAGGTCGTGGCTGATGAACAGGTAAGTCAGGTCCAGATCGCGCTGCAGTTGCTGGATCAACGACACGATCTGCGCCTGAATGGACACGTCCAGCGACGCCGTAGGCTCGTCCAGCACGATAAAGTCCGGGTTCAACGCCAGGGCGCGCGCAATGCCGACGCGCTGACGTTGCCCGCCGGACAACTGGTGGGGATAGCTTTGTGCCATTGAGTTGGGCAGGCCAACCTTTTCCAAAAGCTCGGCAATGCGCCCCTCCGGCACCCGCGCGCCTTGCACCACAAAAGGCTCTGCCAGCGCATCCGCCACCCGATACCGCGGATCAAGCGAGGAATAAGGGTCTTGGAACACCATCGCCATACGCTGGCGCATCTTGCGCAGGTCGCGACGGCTTAGCTGCGTCAGGTCGTCGCCTTCAAAGCAGATAGCACCTTCGGTCGGCTCGATCAGCCGCAACACCAGACGGGCCAGCGTGGACTTGCCACAGCCGCTTTCGCCAACCACGCCGACGATATCGCCACGTGCAATCGACAGTGACACATCACGGACCGCCAGCATGCTGCGCGGTTTCTTCAGGAACCCGCCGGGGGTATCGAACCGCTTGGACAGGGACTGGATTTTGACAAGAGGTTCAGACATCCGGCGCTCCGTTCAAAGGGTAATGGCAAGCGACCGTGCCCGCGTCGGACAGGCTGCGCTGGACAGGAACTTTGGTGTCGCAACCTGCGCCGGCACGCGGGCAACGGGGATGAAACCGGCAACCTGCAGGATAGGCCGTGGCCGATGCCACATTGCCGGGAATGCCCGTCAATGATCCGGGTGCCATGCCCTCGCGGGGGATACAGTCGATCAGGGCCGCCGAATAAGGATGCTGCGGGCTGGCAAACAGCGCATGCACCGGCTTTTGCTCGGCCAGCCGGCCCGCATACAGCACCGCCACCTTGTCACAGGCCTGTGCCACAACGCCCATGTCGTGCGTGATCAGCACCAGCGCCAGACCACGTTCGCGCACCAGACGGGTCAGCAGATGGATGATCTGCGCCTGAACCGTGACATCCAGCGCCGTCGTCGGCTCGTCCGCGACGATCAGGTCGGGATCGCCCGCCAATGCCATCGCAATGACGATACGTTGCTTCATGCCACCGGACAGCTGGTGCGGATAGGACGAACAGATGGTCTCGGCCTGCGGGATGCGCAGTTGGGTCAGCAGTTCGATGGTGCGCGCCCGCGCCGCCTTGCGGTCCAGACCCAGATGCGTGCGGGACACGAAATCAACCTGTGGGCCAATGCGCTGCACAGGGTCCAGCGCCGTCATCGGGTTTTGCGTGATGAACGCAATCCGCCGCCCGCGCAGCGCGCGCAGCTTGCGCTTTGGCAGCGTGGCAAGGTCGGTGCCGTCAAATTCCAGCGACCCTGCGGTGACGCGCCCGCCGATCAGCGGCAGCAAGCCGGTCAGCGCAAGTGCCGTCAACGATTTGCCTGATCCGCTTTCGCCAACCAGCCCCATGATCTCGCCCTTGGCCAGGTCAAAGCTGACGCTTTCCAGCAGGGTCAGGGTGCCGATGCCCACCGACAGGTTTTTGACACTCAGCAACATCAGCTTTCCCGCACGCGCGCGCGCACGTCCAGCGCATGGATCAGCGCATCGCCGAACAGGTTGATCGCAAAGACGGTCACGGCCACGGCCACCCCCGGAATGATGATGATCCACGGCGCCTTGAACATCTGCGCGGTGCCCGACGACATCAGCCCGCCCCAGCTGGGTGTCGGAGGCTGCGCGCCCAGGCCGAAGAACCCCAGCGTCGCCTCAAGGATGATCGCGTCACCCGTGGCCAGCATCGCGGCGACAATCACCGGTGCCAGCGTGTTGGGCAAAAGGTGGCGCATCAGGATATGCCCGTGGCTTGCGCCCAAGGACCGCGACGCCTCGACAAAGGTTTCCGATTTGATCGCCATGATCTGCGAACGCGTCAGTCGCGTGAAAAGCGCCAGATAGGCCACTCCGATGGCGACCATCGCACCGGTGACACCGGGGCCTATGATAGCCACCAGAATAAGTGCCACCAGAATTTCGGGGAACGACCACGTCAGATCGATCACCGCCGTCACCGCGCGGTCGAACCGGCCTCCGAAATAGCCAGACGCTGCCCCCAGGCACATGCCGCAGAACACCGAGATGCCAATTGCAATCGTCGACACGCTCAACGAGGTCCGCGCGCCATACATGATGCGCGTCAGCATATCGCGGCCGAACTCGTCGGTGCCCAGCCAATGCGCCGCATCCGGTGCTCGGAACGCATTGGGCAGGTCCTGAATGTCGTATTCATAAGGTGTCAGGTACGGCGCAAAGACCGCAACGAACACAACCAGTATCAGCCAGGTGCCGGCGATCACGCCCTTGGGTCGGCGCATGACGCGGCCCAATGTGGTGTCGGACAGTTTCAACGCGACCACCCCCATCACAATGCAGCCCTGACGCGCGGGTCCATGGCCGCCTGAATAAGGTCGCCCGCCAGGGTGCCCAGCATCACCGCCATAGCCAGGATCAGCAGACAGGCCTGAACCACGGGATAGTCGTGCTGGTTCAGCGATTTGATCAGCAGGGTGCCCAATCCGGGACGGGCAAAGACCACCTCGACCGTGACCGCGCCGCCCAGGATCCAGCCGATGCGCAGCGACAGAATGGTGACCACAGGAATAAGCGCGTGCCGCAGCACATGGCGCAATTGAATGCGCGCTGGGCGCATCCCCTTGGCGTGCAAAAGCATCAGGAAATCGCGCTGGCCCGCCTCGACCATCGCCACGCGGGTCACGCGGGCAACCAGCGCAGTGCCGCCCAGCCCCACAGTCAGAACCGGCAGCACCATCGCCGACCAGTCGCGCGCGCCTGACACCGGGAACATGCCCAGCCAGACGGAAAACACCAAAATCAGCAAAAGCCCCAACCAGAACCCCGGAACGGTTGAGCCAAGCAGCACAACCGTCATGATCAACTGGTCCGGCCAACGGTCGCGGTTCAGCGCCGCAATCGTGCCCAGAACAATTCCGAAAAAGGTCGAGAACGCCAGTGCACACAATCCCAGCGCCAGCGAGTGCGGCAAGGCCTGGGCGATCAGGTCTGCCACCGGCCTGCGGGCGACGATGGCTGTGCCCAGATCACCTTGAAGAACACCGCTGAGCCAGATCCAGTATTGCACCGCCAGCGGCTTGTCCAAGCCATAGCGCGCGGTCATGATCTCGCGCTGTTCCGGACCTGCGCCGATCTTCAGAAGGTTGTCGATCGGATCGCCCGGTATCAGGTGGATGATCGAAAAGATCACCATCGACACCGCAAGGAAAACGGGGATCAGAACCAGCACCCGCCTGATAAAATAGCCCAGCATGTCTGATCCCCGCCTGACGCTTATTCGACCGGAGCCATGTCCATCAGCACGGTCGACCCGATGCCCGGCGCGTCAAACACTTCGGGCATGGAAATCCGCGACGTGTTGTACCCGACGCTGACAACGGGCTGGTAGATCGGGGCGAATGGAAACTGCGAAAGGACGTATTCGTGATAGGCGGTAAAGTTCGCGATCCGCTCGTCCGAGCTTTTTGATCCGGTCATGGCCGCAGCGCGCAGCTCTTCGGCCTTGGGGTCGTTGAACATCGAGATGTTCGGATAGCCCAGACGGTCACCGCCAAAGAACCAGTCCACGATATCGGCGTTGTCCCAGACATAGGACCGCACCGCGACCTGCTGTTCGCCGGATTTGTACTGGTCGCGGATCATGGCGCTGTCAAAGGTGGCGATCTCGGCGCTGATGCCCACGGCTTTCAGTTGCGCCTGCACCACTTCTGACAGACGGCGGAACACGCTGTCGCTTTGCGTCCACAAGGACACCTCAAGCGGCTGGCCGTCCTTCATGCGCACGCCATCCGCGCCCATGGTCCAACCGGCTTCGTCCAGAAGGGCGTTGGCCTTGTCGGGGTTGAACGAGATCCGGTATTCATCGGCCACTTTCGCTTCGGGCAATGCCGATATCAGGAAGGTGTCCGCCACCTGCCCGATGCCGCCATAGATGTTGTCCAGAATTTCCTGCTGGTTGATCGCAAGGGCCGCGGCCTCGCGCACCTTGATGTCGGTGAAGGGTTCCTTGACCACGTTCATGACCATGTAAACCAGCTCGCGCCCCGGAACACTGACCAGCTTCAGGTCGCTTTGCTTTTCAACCTCGGGGACAAAATCGGCAGGCACCGACAGCAGCATATCGACACCGCCGGTTTTCAGCTCGAGAAAGGCGGTCGAGGCTTCGGCGATCTCGCGGAATGTCAGGTGTTCGAACTTGGCAGGACCTGTGTTCTTGGCCACGGGCGAGCCCCAGGTGTAATCGTCGTTGCGCACCAGAACGGTTTGCTGGCCGATGTCGAAGCTTTCCAGCTTGTAGGGCCCTGTGCCGATGGTTTCGGTCACGCCAAAATTCTCGCCCATAGCGACAAAGGATTTGGGTTCGGGCACGCCCATGATGGCAAGGTTGTACAGCAGGTTCGGTTCGGGATGTTTCATCACGAACTTCACTGTGTATTCGTCCACAACCTGAATGCTGTCGATGGCCGCAGTGTAATAGGCGTTGTCGGTGCCGTCATACAGCGGCAGCCAGTCCGCGATGGTCTGCGCATTGAAGGGCACACCGTTGTGGAAGGTCACACCTTGTTTCAGGTGGAACACCCACGACATGCCGTCCTCGGCCTCTTCCCAGCTTTCTGCCAGATGCGGATGATAGCTGCGCGCCGCGTCCACCTCGACCAGCCGGTCGAAGATCAGAAAGCTGGCAGCGTTCGTCAGAATGGCCGTGACAGGGTTATAGCTTGTCAGGCCGACCGTGTTGGACGGCAAAACAATCGTGGCCTCCTGCGCAAAGACAGCCGGAGCCGTTGCAATGATCGCAGCGACAGACACGCTTGCGGCCAGCAGATGTTTGGTGAACTTCATGGTAATTGGACCTTCCCTATGGTTGGCGCTTTTTTGATTATTTTTTGCTTGTGTCGGACCGCGCGCCGAGGTGTCCGACAAAGGTGTTGTAGCCAGCAGAAATCGCGGCCATCCGCTCTTCGACATCTGCGCCCAGTTCGTTGAACACACCGTTCACCGTCAGGCTGATCAGGCTGGAAATGGGCGCCGTGTTGTCCCAGAACAGGTTCAGTTCGGTCGGCACGGCAAAGGTTTCATCCGCCAGCCCCGCATCCCACGTGCAATAAGGATCGGTGATCAGCGACACTTTCACACCGCGCTCCTTGGCGGCGCGGGCCAGCTTTTCGGCCATGCGGGAATATTTGCGGCCGTCGATGACAACCAGACAGGACTGCGCAGGATCGCCCTGCAACAACTCGGAGAACGTGCCGCCCTCCTGATCGGCCAACCAGACACCGGGGCGCAGGTATTGCAATCCGTTGGCCAGATACTGCGCCTGACCGCGCTCGGCCTGAAACCCCGCGACAAAGACCTGCGGCGTGTGCGCCAGCCGCTTGACCATGGTTTCAAACGGCTTGCTGCCCGCCATTTCGTAGACCGCGACAAGGGCCGCAATCTCAAGCTCCAGCGCGCGGCTCAGCTCGGCGCCACCGCTGCGGGAGCGTGCATGAAAATCCTTCAGCCGGTCGCCGATCAACCACGCACTGTCGCCCAGGTCAGCCTGAAGCCGTGATTTCAGCTCCTTGAAACTGTCCAGCCCGATGCTGCGGCAATACCGCCCGACACTGGCCTCAGACACGCCGATCTTGGTCGCGAGGGTCGAGGCCGTCTCGAAGGGAAGCGTTTTGATGTTGGTCATCATGTAGCTTGCAATGGCTTTTTCGCCCTTGGTCCCACCCTCGACGCTGTCGGCCAGCAATTGCTGAACGCTGACCGAAATATTGTCTGGATGCGCCATGGCACCATCCCCCTTGAAGCCATCTGTTGTGACTCGAAATGACAGAAAGCTTTCATAATGTCAATCTTGCAATATTTGTATCTCTGGATTACACGTGACCCAACCTCGCCAAACCAAGGGTTCGACATGACGGACATTTCCAGACAGACCCGCGCACCGCTGACCATAGACAGGGCCGAACTGCGGCTGGTCCGGATGCCGTTGTTGCAGCCTTTCGTGATCTCGACCGGCACGATGCATGACCGCATTTTCCCGCTGCTGACGCTCTGTTCAGGCGATCACGAGGGTTATGCCGAAGGGGTCATGGATCCCCTGCCCGACTATCTTGGCGAAACGCTGCCCGCCGCGATGTCGCTGCTCAAGGAACTGTTCCTGCCGATGATCGTCGGAAAATCCTTTGAGAATCCGGCGGCACTGGACGCGCTTCTGGCCCCGTGGCGCGGCCACCAGATGACAAAGGCAACGGTCGAGATGGCGTTCTGGGACCTGTGGGCCAAGTCGTTGAACCTGCCGCTGCAAACCGCTCTGGGCGGGACCGGAGATGCGATAGACGCAGGCGTTTCGCTGGGCATCGGGTCCATCGACGATACCGTCGTCCGCGTGGCCGATCATCATCGGCAGGGTTACAAACGGATCAAGCTCAAGATCAAACCGGGGCACGACATCGCGCTGGTCCGTGCGGTGCGCGCGGCCTTTCCCGACATCCGGCTGAGTGTGGACGCCAATGCCTGCTACACGCTCGCCGACGCGGGCTTGCTGCAAAAGCTGGACGATCTGGCGCTGGATTACATCGAACAACCGCTGGCTTGGGACGACATTCAGGACCACGCAGTCCTGCAGAAACGGATGACAACGCCGATCTGTCTGGACGAATGCATCAACTCGGTGCGCGCCTGCCGCCAGGCGCTTCAGGCTGATGCAGCGCGGGTGATCAACATCAAGGTGGCGCGGTCGGGCGGCTATCATACAGCGTTGAAAATGCACGATCTGGCGGCGGCCTTTGACGTGCCTGTCTGGTGCGGCGGCATGCTGGAATCAGGCATCGGGCGCGCGCACAACATCCACCTGTCGACCTTGCCGAACTTTACCAAACCCGGCGATGTGTCCAGCGCCAGCCGCTATTTCGCGCGCGACATCATCAACGAACCGCTCGAGGCAACAGACGGGCGCATGGCGGTGCCCCAAGGTGCGGGCATCGGCGTGACGCTGGATGAAAGTTTTCTGTCAGAGATGACCATTTCCACCGAAAGCTTTTCCGCATGACACCGCCGGTGATCCGCGAATTGTCCGGCGTGGCAGAGTTCACCGCGGCCGAAGCCCTGCAGCGCGCGGTCTGGGGTCAGGATGATCTGGTCGACCCCTATGATCTGATGATGGTCATCCAGCACGAAGGCGGCCTTGCCGCCGGCGCCTTCTCGGGCGACGAACTTGTCGGCTATGTCTTTGGCTTTCCCACACGCGATCCGCACATCCAGCATTCGCACCGGCTTGCGGTGTTGCCAGCGATGCAGGGCTTGGGATTGGGCGCGCGTCTGAAATGGTTTCAGCGTGACTGGTGTCTGGCACGCGGCATCACCCATGTGCGCTGGACCTTCGACCCGCTGCGCGCGGCCAATGCGGCACTGAACGTGGGCAAACTGGGCGTGATCGTCGACACCTATATGGCCGACTATTACGGCAAAATGGTGGGTATCAACGCGGGCACCCCCTCTGATCGGTTGATGGCAGACTGGTTTCTCGACACCGCACATGTGGCCGACCGCGCGGCACGGATTGCGCAGATCCATCCAGATGCCGCACGGCGCGTCACCATTCCAGCGGATTTCGCAGCCCTGCTTGCATCGGACCCGGACAAGGCGTTGGCCGAAAGGTTGCGCGTGAGAGATCAGATTGGCCGTGCCTTGGAAGAGGGTCTTGTTATCAACGGGTTTGTCGCGGACCGGTCGTGCTATGTTTTTACGAAACGTGCAGCATAACGATGCCCTGCACACATGGCCGGGGCTTGGACGGGCCTGCCAAAACCATCCGCAACAAATAGCCTGAAGAATGTCCAAGGTGCCAACGCACCTCTATTCGCCTGACCTATCGCGATAGCGCCGCAAAGAAGGGACGCATCGGTCCTGGAATATGACAACCAAGCGACATCTGTAACCGGCCAAGAACCCCGCCGTTTCCTGCGCCGTTCGAAAGTGCGACTTTTTGTCTGGAATGGCCAAAACGGCTTAAGAATCGTGGGTTCTTGAGGTTGCTAACCTTGTGGCTGCGCGAATTTAATTCATAATCGCCAGGCTGAATTTTTCGTAGCGAGTAGGAGTTCATTTGTCTCTATTCTTTATCGTCGCTTTGCCATTCCTGGGTGCGCTGCTTCCTGGATTGATGAACTCTGCCGGACGTTCGGCCACGGCGGGCGTCACGTTCACCGTGACGCTGGCGGCCTTTGTGGGCCTTCTGACCAACCTGCCTGCCGTGCTTGCGGGCAATGTGGTGATGGCGCGGGTCGACTGGATGCCGCTGCTGGGGCTTAACTTTTCGCTGATGCTGGACGGGCTGGGCTTTTTCTTTGCCCTTCTGATCCTTGGCATCGGCCTGTTGATCATCGCCTATGCGCGCCACTATCTCAGCCGCGAAGACAATATGGGGCAATTCTTCACCTATCTGCTGCTGTTCCAAGGCGCGATGGTGGGCATTGTCATGAGCGACAACATCCTGCTTTTGCTGGTTTTCTGGGAGCTGACATCGCTGTCGTCCTTCCTGTTGATCGGATATTGGAAACACCTGCCCGAAGGGCGTCAGGGCGCGCGCATGGCGTTGACGGTCACCGGCATGGGTGGCCTTGCGATGATCGGTGGCATGTTGATGCTGGGCCAGATCGTCGGCAGCTATGACCTGAGCGTGATCTTGCAGAACCGCGATTTGATACAGGCCGATCCGCTTTACGTGCCTGCGCTGGTGTTGATTCTGCTGGGCGCGTTTACCAAGTCCGCGCAGTTCCCGTTCCACTTCTGGTTGCCGCACGCGATGGCGGCGCCGACGCCTGTGTCTGCCTATCTGCACTCGGCCACGATGGTAAAGGCGGGCATCTTCCTGATGGCGCGCATGTGGCCGGTGCTGTCGGGCACGCCTGAGTGGTTCATGATCGTCACCACGGCGGGTTTGATCACGATGGTTCTGGGCGCGGTGATTGCGCTGTTCAAACATGACCTGAAGGCGCTGCTGGCGTTTTCGACGGTCAGCCATCTGGGCCTGATCACCATGCTGTTGGGCACAGGCAGCGCATTCGGCGCGATGGCCGCGGTGTTCCATATTCTGAACCACGCGACGTTCAAGGCGGCGTTGTTCATGTCTGCGGGCATTATCGATCACGAGGCACACACGCGCGACATTCGCCGTTTGGGCGGGTTGCGCAGGTTGATGCCCATAACCTTTGTCATTGCCAGTCTGGCGGCACTTTCGATGGCCGGGATTCCGTTGCTGAACGGGTTCCTCTCCAAGGAAATGATGCTGGAAGAAGCCTATCACACTGTCCTGTTCGGCTCGCCCCTGCTGGTGCCGGTGCTGGCGACGGTCGGATCGTTGTTCTCTGCCGCCTATTGCTTCCGGTTGATCGGGCACGTGTTCTTTGGTCCCGTGCGCGACGACTATCCGGCCAAGCCGCATGACCCCAACACCGGCCTTTGGCTGCCGCCTGCCTTGCTGGTGGTTCTGGTCGTGGCGATTGGCGTCGCACCGTTTCTGGCCGAACCCTTTGTGAAACTGGTGACGGCTTCGGTTCTGGGCGACGCGGCCGCGGTGCCGACGGCGTATTTCAAGATCTGGCACGGGCTTGTGCCTGCGCTTTATATGTCGCTGATCGCCATTGCGGGCGGTTTGCTGATGCTGGCGCTGTTCAAACCGGCCCTGTTCGTCTGGGACAAGGCACCGCGCCCCGAGGCCAAAGTCATCTTCGAGGCCATCGTCGAGGCGGTCGCGAAGCTGGCGCGCGCTGTGATTCACGCGACGCATAACGGTGCGTTTTCGCGCTATGCGGCAATTGCCTTGGTGGTCATGGTCGCTGTCGGGTATCACGCATGGTCCACCGGCACGGTCGGCCCCGACACACGCACGGTGCAATATGCACCGCCCGTGTTCATCGCGGCCTGGCTGATGCTGGCGACGGCCACTGCGGGACTGGTTATATTGCACCGCAACCGGCTGCTGTCGCTGATCCTGATCGGCATCGTGGGCCTGATGGTGTCCATCGGCTTTGTGTTCTTCAGCGCGCCCGATCTGGCGATGACCCAATTCACCGTCGAAGTCGTCACCATCATCCTGTTGTTGCTGGCCTTGAACTTCCTGCCCAAGACCACCCCCGTGGAAAGCACAGTGCTGCGCCGCGTGCGTGACACAGGCGTGGCGGTGCTGGGGGGGCTGGCGACGTTCGGGCTGTCCTTTCACTATTTGCTGCGCGACGCGGTCAGCACGCCAATCTCGGAATTCCACCTTGCCAATTCCTATAAGGGCGGCGGCGGTACGAATGTCGTGAACGTCATTCTTGTCGATTTCCGTGGCTTTGACACCTATGGCGAGATCATCGTGTTGGGCATCGCTGCCCTGCTGATCTATGCGATGACCGAAACCCTTCTGGACGGTCCGGTGCGGGCGCGATTGTTGAACCGCAAACCCGATCAGGCACGGTCGGGCAACAAGCATCCGATGATGATGGTCGTGCTGACGCGGGTCATCATGCCGGTTGTTCTTATGGTCGGTTTCTACATCTTCTTGCGCGGTCACAATGAACCGGGCGGCGGATTTATCGCGGGCCTGATCGTGTCCATTGGCGTCGTGATGCAGTATATGGCCAGCGGCTTTGGCTGGGCGTCGGCGCGGTTGCGGTACCCCTATCACGGGGTGATCGGAGCGGGCGTTCTGATTGCGGGGCTGACCGGCATCGGGTCATGGTTCTTTGGCAAACCTTTCCTGACCTCTGATTTCACCTATGTCCGCATTCCACCGTTCGAAAAATTCGAACTGGCCACTGCTGCACTGTTCGATCTGGGTGTGTTTCTGGCTGTTGTCGGCGCTGTGATGCTGTCACTGGAAAGCTTCTCGCGTCTGGCGCGGCTGGCCGGATACCACGACAGCGACGAACCGATGGACATCGATCCCTTGCGCGACGACACCATAGCCGCGGGTCACGCCGCCGCCGAAAAGAAGGGAGTGTAACATGGAGTTTCTTGTTGCATCCGCCATTGGCATCCTCACCGCCGGGGGCATCTACCTGACTTTGCGGTTGCGGACCTTTCCCGTGATTCTGGGGGTGTCGCTGCTGACCTATGCGGTGAACGTGTTCCTGTTTGCCTCGGGTCGATTGACCGTGGGGGCGCCGCCGATCCTGCAAGACGGGGTCAGCACCTATACCGACCCGCTGCCTCAGGCGCTGGTGCTGACGGCGATTGTCATTTCATTCGGCATGACGGCTGTTGTCGTGATGATCGGCCTTGGCGCGTTTCTGGGGTCGGATGACGATCATGTGGACGACCAACCCCAAACCGATGAAGACCGTTCGGAGGGCGCATCATGAACCATTGGATCGCTGCACCCATTATCCTGCCCGCCCTTGTCGCACCCTTCATCGTGCTGGCGGCACGCTACCACATCGGCATCCAGCGGGTGCTGTCCGTGGCGGGCGTTCTTGGGCTGATCGCCGTTGCCTTCGGCCTGGCGCTTCAGGCTTTTGACGGCACCATCACACTCTATCAGATGAGCGACTGGTCCGCCCCCTTTGGCATTGTGCTGGTCGCTGACCGCCTGTCGACCATGATGGTTCTGCTGACGGCGGTCCTGGCGCTGTTTGTGCTGCTTTATGCCATCGGATCGGGCTGGGACAATCGCGGCTGGCACTTTCACGCACTGTACCAGTTCCAGCTGATGGGCATCATGGGCGCGTTCCTGACGGGCGACCTGTTCAACCTGTTCGTGTTTTTCGAAGTTCTGCTGATCGCATCCTACGGGCTGATGATCCACGCAGGCGGCAATGCGCGACTGAAAGCAGGTGTGCAATATGTGCTGTTCAACCTCATCGGCTCGACCCTGTTTCTGTTCGCTTTGGGGTCGATCTATGCCGAGACAGGCACGCTGAACATGGCCGATCTGGCAAACCGCGTGGCGCAAATCGGCCCCGAGGCGACGGTCGGCATCCGGGTCGCTGCCGTGCTGCTGTTGCTGGTCTTTGCGATCAAGGCGGCGGTGGTGCCGTTGCACTTCTGGCTGCCATCCAGCTATGCCGAAGCGCCTGCCCCCGTGGCCGCGCTGTTCGCGATCATGACCAAGGTGGGCGCCTATGCGATCATCCGCGTCTATACGATGATCTTTCCGCCTGATCTGGCGGCGACGGCGGGATTGCATGGCTATTGGCTGATGCCTGCGGCACTGGTGTCGCTGGCCATCGGGATGACCGGCGTGCTTGCGGCCAAACGTCTGGACCGGCTTGTGGCGTTTTCGGTGATCGGGTCGATGGGTATGGTGATGGTGTCGATTGCGCTGTTCACCCCCGCCGGTATCGCGGCGGCGTTGTACTATATCGTGCATTCGACGCTGGCCGGTGCCGCGCTGTTCCTGATCGCTGACCTTGTCCGCACAGGACGGGGCAGTCTGTTGCTGACACCGCAGCCTGTTCTCGCGGGCAACGCGCTGACAGCCGCGATGTTCTTTGTCGGGGCCATTGCGATGGCAGGACTGCCGCCGCTGTCGGGTTTTCTGGGCAAGCTGCTGGTGCTGAATGCCAGCTATGACAGCCCCCAGATGGTTTGGATCTGGGCGGTTGTGCTTGGATCAAGCCTGATCAGCATTGTCGGGTTCTCGCGCGCAGGCAGCATTCTGTTCTGGAAGGCCCATTCCGTCACACCCGAGGCAGATGCCGAAGCGCTGGCCCGACCGCATGCCCTGTCCTATGTGGCGGTTGGCGGGCTGGTGACGCTGCTGGTCGCGCATACGGTCTTTGCAGGGCCCGTGCACAGCTACACCACCACGATGGCCGCACAGCTTTTCGCGCCACAGCCGTATATCTCGACGGTGGTGGACACACCCGGCAAGTTGAGCATCCCCAAAACGGGAGACCACTGATATGACCCGCTTCTATAACTGGCTTTTGCCGCACCCGCTTTTGACGCTGCTGCTGGCGGTTGTCTGGACCCTGCTGCAAAATGACGTTTCCGCAGGAATGGTGGTGTTCGGCGTTATCCTGGGGATCATAATCCCGCGGATGACCTCGATCTGGTGGCCAGACCTGCCCAAGGGTTTTCACATCGGCAAGATGTTCAGCTATTGCCTGATCGTGATGTGGGACATTCTGGTGGCCAACATTCAGGTCGCATGGATCGTTCTTTCGGTTCCCAACGCCAAGCTCAAGCCTGCGTGGATTGCGGTCCCGCTGAAACTGCGCCAACCCGAGGCGATTACCCTGCTTGCAGGGACGATCACCCTGACCCCCGGGACCGTATCCTGCGACCTGTCCAACGAAGGCCACAGCCTGCTGGTACATGTGCTGCACACCGATGACCCCGACGCCGTTCTGGAAGACATCAAAACCCGCTACGAACGCCGGCTGGAGGAGATTTTTGTATGATTGCTGCTGCTGATTTACTGAATATTGCGCTGATGGTCACCTTTGTGACACTGGCCTTGGGGCAGATCCTGTCGATGGTGCGGCTGGTGATCGGCCCGACCCCGGCGGACCGTATTCTGGCGCTCGACACGATGGTTATCAACGCATTGGGATTGGTCGTTTTGCTGGGCATCTATCAAGGTGTGCAGATTTACTTTGAGGTCGCGTTGCTGATTGCGATGCTGGGTTTTGTCTCGACCGTGGCACTTGCACGGTTCATTTTGCGGGGGGACATCATCGAATGAGCTTCGAGATTATCGGTACATATGCAGTGGCGCTGTTCCTGCTGATCGGGGCGGGATTTGTTATCGTCGGTGTCATCGGTCTGCTGAAGTTCAACGACCCGATGACGCGTCTGCACGCCCCGACAAAAGTGGGTACAGTCGGCATTGGCGCATTGCTTTTGGCGTCGATGCTCTATTCCTTCGTGCAGGGCGAAGGATCCCTGCACGAGATGCTGATCATGGCGTTCCTGTTCGTGACCGCCCCGATTTCTGCGCATTTCATTGCAAAGGTGAGCATTCACATGCGGACATGCGAAACCCCGCCGGCCCCGCCGCAAGATACGACATGGTCGACACTGGACGTCGCGGAAGAAGACCGCGAGATCGCGCCGCAAGAGCAAGGCTGACCGACTGCAGCGCGCAGACCCAGTACACGGGCCTGTAGCGGCAGGCGATCTTCGCCTGCCGCCTGTGCTCCGCGCCAGCCTTTCTGGTATCGCGCACGATCCGCGACCAGCAAATCAAATCGGCATGCTGTCCGGGTGAAAACCAAGAACGAGAACGGGTAACCGCGTTCGAAAACTTCCCAAACCAGCGGAAGAAACCGATGAAACCAACGTTAAAAGGTGAAGGTGGCGGACCATAGAGGATTCGAACCTCTGGCCTCTGCCTTCGGAGGGCAGCGCTCTATCCAGCTGAGCTAATGGTCCACTAGGGGGCGGTATAGCTTTGAGGGTGCGGGGCTGCAATTGTTAAATCGCCCCGATGGTGCAGTTGTTTGCCCGGGACGCCCAAGGGGGCCAGCCCCCCGCCCTGCGGGCGTCCCCCGGGATATTTATCGCCAAAAGAAGTTTGCGGTCAGGCGAAGAGGTCGTGGGCCAGTTCCAAGGCATCGACCAGCGCGTCGACCTCTTGGGTGGTGTTGTACATGCCGAAAGACGCGCGGCAGGTGGCCGTCAGGCCAAGGTGCTCCATCAACGGTCCTGCGCAATGGTGGCCTGCGCGCACGGCAACGCCCTTTTTATCGAGAATCGTCGACACGTCATGGGCATGGGCTGCGCCATCCAGCGTAAAGCTGAAGATCGCGCCCTTGTCCGGTGTGGTGCCCTGCACCTGCAGCCAGTTCAGACCGCCAAGACGCTGCACGGCGTAATCGCGCAAGGTCGCCTCGTGGTCGGCAATCGCCTGCATCCCGTGACCCATCATGTAATCCAGCGCAACGCCAAGGCCGATCATCTGAACGATGCCCGGCGTGCCCGCCTCGAACTTCATCGGCGGATCGTTGTAGGTCACCGTATCCTTGGTCACCTCGCGGATCATGTCGCCGCCGCCCATGAAAGGCTGCATTTCCCGCATCCGGTCGGGGTGCACATAGATCGCGCCCGAGCTGGAGGGACCATACAGCTTGTGACCGGTGATCGCGTAGAAATCGACGCCCAGGTCCTGCACGTCCACTGGCATGTGTACGGCGGCCTGGCTGCCGTCGACCAGCACCGGCACGCCTTTGGCGTGGGCACCGGCACAGATCGCTTTCACGTCCACATGGGTGCCCAGAACATTGGACATATGCGTGACCGCGACCAGTTTTGTCTTGGGGCCGATGGCGTCAATGACGGCCTGCGGGTCCAGCGCACCGGTGCTGTCCACATCGACCCATTTCAGCACCACGCCCTGCCGTTCGCGCAGGAAATGCCAGGGCACGATGTTGGCATGATGCTCCATGACGCTCAGCACGATCTCGTCACCCGCCTGAAGACGCGGCATGGCCCAACTGTAGGCAACCATGTTGATTCCCTCGGTCGTGCCCGAGTTGAAGATGATGTCATCTTCGGAGCCCGCATTCAGGAACCGCGCAATGGTGCCGCGCACTGCCTCGTATTTGTCTGTGGCCAGGTTCGACAGGTAATGCAGCCCGCGGTGCACGTTGGCATATTCGTGGGAATAGGCCTGGGTGATCGCGTCGATCACCACCTGCGGCTTTTGCGCCGACGCGCCGTTGTCGAGATAAACCAGCGGCTTGCCGTTCACCTCACGCGACAGGATCGGAAAGTCGGCCCGAATTTTTGCAACATCATACATTGGCATCCAGCCCCCAAACGCCCAGCCCTGTCACGGCCAGCAAAACAATTATCCCGAAGGCAAGACCGATCATCAGGGCGACCATCAGCCCAAAGGCCTTCCAGGCGGACGAAAAGGACAGGGCCTGTGCAATGAAATTGGCCATGACCCACAGTCCGATGAACATGACCACCATTGCGAACATGCCGGCCAATGCGGGCGAGATCAGCGCAAGCACGACCACCGCGGCCTGTGCCGCCGCGCGCAGGGCCTGCAACCATGTCAGCACGATGGCGACGTCTTCCAGCTCACCCTGCCCGCCGACTGCCCGACCGGCCCACAGCAGTGCGTGAACCGTCACCACCATGCCGCCCGCCAGCAGGATGAACAGCATCAGCGGGTTCATCATGATCGACGGCAACGGAACCGGCGACGGGAACAGCAGTTCGGCCACACCGGCAAGAATCGCGTTACAGCAACTGACCAGCGCCAGCGCCGTCCAGATTACACCACGGGGCAATTGCCAGTTGATCAGCTGTGCCGCCGCCGCGCGCGGGTTGCGCAAGGTGAGCACCGCCAGCCCGCCCCAATCGGTATTTCCCAAGGTCATGCCTGTGCCCTTTCCTGAGCAAGCGAACCGCCGATCCAGAACCAGCCAAACACCGTCAGCCAGACCACGCCCACCGAAGTCAGCGCCGGGCCGACACCGATAAAGCCCGCGACCAGACCGTGCAGCAGGATCAGCGGGCTGGAAGCCAGAACCGCCCAGAACAGCGCCAGCCGTGCGCCATATCCGGTGCCGTGACCGCCCAGCACACGACCGAACAGCCGCGCGACAAAGGCCAGCACATAGAGCACCAGCGGCATGATGAAGATCCACGCCAGCAGCGTGCCGCCCATCAGCATCTGGAAATCCTGCCCCGTCAGATGCGCCTCGCGTGACAGACGCGGCAGTTGCGCGACAAAGACGATCAGACAGCCTGCCATCACATAGACCAGCGCACGATCCTCACGCGGCCCCTGCGCCAGCAGCCTGCGGATCACCGCAGCCGGCCCTCGGTAAGTGGCCACGATGTCGGTTGTGACCGCCATCAGCTGCGGTGACGCTCTAGCCAGCCCGACATGCGGGTCTCGATGTCGGCGCGCAGATCTTCGTTCTCGATCTCCTGCACGGCTTCGGCAAGAAATGCCAAGGTCAGCAGGTTGGTGGCGGCCTCTTCCGGCACACCGCGCGAACGCAGGTAGAACAGCGCCTCTTCGTCGATCGCGCCCGAGGTCGAACCGTGCGAGCAGGCCACGTCATCGGCATAGATTTCAAGCTCGGGCTTGGCCAGGAACTGGCTGTCGCCGTCCAGCAGCAGCGACTGGCTGATCTGGTAGCCGTCGGTTTTCTGTGCACCGGCCTTGACCAGGATCTTGCCCTGGAACACGCCTGTGGCGCCGTTGCGCAGCACCTTTTTGAACACCTGACGGCTTTCGCAGTTCACCGCGTCATGGGTCACGAACACCGTGTCGTCATGGTGGAAATCACCGTCACCGACACAGGCACCAGCCACATGCGCCACCGCGTCGTCGCCGGTCAGTTCCAGCACACATTCATTGCGGGTCAGCTTGCCATTGGCGGTCAGCGTGAAGGATTTGAACGTGCTTTCCGTGCCAAGACGTCCGAACAGATGAGTCGCGGCCAGCCTTTGATGATCGCGCCCTTGGGTGCGGACATGGTGGAAGGCAGCCGTATCGGCCACGTCCACTTCCATCACCGTGCTCAGACGCGCCGCCGCCGGACCGCTTTCCAGCAGGGTCAGCGATGCGCCCTGCTCCAGCTTGATCACGTGGTGCAGCATCACGTCGGCATTGTCGCTCGTGCGGTTATAGATCACGTTCACCGGCTTGGACGGGTTGCCCGTCACGCGGATCAGCAAACCGTCAGTGGCATAGGCCGTGACCAGCGCCGCAAGAGGCCGCGCCACGGGGGTTTGCCCTGCGGTCTCCAACGTACCGTGCAGCGATTGTGCCCAGTGGATGTCGGCGGAGGTGTCCGCCAGACGGCTGATCTCGATCCCCTCAAGCGCCAGATCGTCCGAGGCATCGGCGTCGAACACGCCGTCCACGAACACCGCGCGCAGGCAGGGCTGGCCGTCCATCAACGGCGCTTCGTCATTGTTCACGACCTCGGCTGTGGCGGCTGTCGCCTGAACCAGCGCATCGGGGCGGGTGAATTTCCAGTACTCGTCACGACGGCCCGGCATGCCCATGGCCCGCAGGCGCGTCAGCGCGTCGGCACGCGATGCCGCGGACCAGCCGTCTTGCGGCAGGGTCAGCGTGTCGATCCGCGCCTCGGTCTCGGCTGTGTTGATCTGCTTCTTGACCGCCATTACACCACCTCGGACAGGATATCTGCGTAGCCGTTGTTCTCGACTTCCAGTGCCAGCTCGGGGCCGCCTGTTTTAATGATCCGACCGTCGGCCATGATGTGCACCACGTCAGGTTTGATGTGGTCCAGCAGGCGCTGGTAGTGGGTGATCACAAGGAACCCGCGCCCTTCGTCACGCAGGGCGTTCACGCCTTCGGACACCAGTTTCATCGCGTCGACGTCCAGACCGGAATCCGTTTCGTCCAGGATGCACATCTTGGGTTCCAGCATTGCCATCTGCAGGATTTCGTTGCGCTTTTTCTCGCCGCCCGAGAAACCCACGTTGACGGGGCGTTTCAGCATGTCGGCGTCGATCTTCAGGGTTTTCGCCTTTTCGCGGATCACTTTCAGGAACTCGGCCGCGCTCATTTCCTCTTCGCCGCGTGCCTTGCGCTGTGCGTTCACAGCGGTGCGCAGGAAGGTCATGTTGCCGACCCCGGGGATTTCGACAGGGTACTGGAACGCCAGGAAAAGACCGGCAGCGGCACGTTCTTCGGGTTCGATGTCCAGCAGGTCAACGTCGCCCAGATGCGCGGTGCCTTCGGTCACTTCGTATCCGGGACGACCCGCCAGAACATAGGACAGCGTGGATTTTCCCGAGCCGTTCGGGCCCATGATCGCGTGCACTTTGCCCGGCTCGACCTCAAGGTTCACACCCTTCAGGATCTGTTTGTCTTCTTCTTCAAGTTGCACGTGCAAGTTATTGATTTTCAACATATCAGTCTCTTTCTTCATCTCGGGGCGTCAGGCTGACGCCATATGCGGTTCGGCACGCAAAGGTGCCGGGAATGTGGATTTCAGGGCGGCACGGGCGCGGGCGATACCCTGCGCATAGGCCTGCGGTGGCTGGGCAGAGGCGCGGTCAAAGCCTGCAATATCACCCATGGCGATGGGCGCAATCAGGCTGCGGCCCACGCTGGCCGCATAGTCGTGGTATTTCAGATGGCCCTGCCCCGTGGGCGCGACCCAGGTGTTCGGCACGCCGTAAGCATCGGCCACGATCAGCCCGTGCAAAGACGAGGCAAAAACATGCGCGCAAGAGGCAATCTGGCGGCACACGTCGCTGGCTTCGCCACGCGGATCGATCAGGAGATAGCCAAGATCAACGGCCAGCGCGGCAGCCTCGTCCACCAAGGTATGATGCGGCACGATCCCGATGCAGTCGGTGCGTTCGGGCACATCTGTGATCACTTCGGAAATCAGCAGTCCGGGGTCGCCAAAGATGTCGGTCTCGATCTGCAACAGCGCGGCCGACACCGGCCCGCGCACCGCAGCAATCTGCACATGCGGCAGGAAATCGCGGTTCACCGGCGCCAGCATACCGCTGCCCCAGATCCACGGCTTGACCCCGTCGGCCCGCGCCTCCTGATGCGCGCGGCGTGCCACCTGGATGATCGACCCGATGGCAAACAGATCCGCCTTGCCCGCGCCCGCATGGGTCACGGGGCGGCCCGACACGTGGGCCACCACCATGGCAGAGATCGCGTCACCGAAATTCGGCACCGCCTTCCACCAATGCAAAGCTATGGGGTCGTCCGCAGCCATGGATCAGCCCACCGACCCTTCCAGCGAAATCGCGACAAGTGCCTGGGCTTCCATCGCAAATTCCATCGGCAGCGCCTGCAACACGTCCTTGCAGAACCCGTTGACGACCAGCGCCACGGCCTCTTCCTCGTCCATGCCACGCGACCGGCAATAGAACAGCTGATCGTCGTCCACCTTGGACGTGGTCGCCTCGTGCTCAACACGGCTCGAGTTGTTCTTGACCTCGATGTAAGGCACCGTGTGCGCCCCGCATTTGTCACCGATCAACAGGCTGTCGCACTGGGTATAGTTGCGCGATTCCTTGGCCTTGGGGTGCATCGACACAAGCCCGCGATAGGTGTTCTGCGCGCGGCCCGCCGAAATCCCCTTGGACACGATCCGCGACTTGGTGCGTTTGCCCAGATGGACCATCTTGGTGCCGGTGTCGGCCTGCTGCATGTTGTTGGCGATGGCGATGGAATAGAACTCGCCCTGTGAATCGTCCCCGCGCAGGATGCACGACGGGTATTTCCACGTCACGGCGGACCCGGTTTCGACCTGGGTCCACATCACCTTGGCCCGGTCGCCCCGGCAATCGGCGCGTTTGGTCACAAAGTTATAGATGCCGCCCTTGCCGTTCTCGTCACCGGGATACCAGTTCTGAACGGTCGAATATTTCACTTCGGCGTCTTCTTCGATGATGATCTCGACCACGGCAGCGTGCAGTTGCGCGATGTCGCGTGCGGGTGCGGTACACCCTTCCAGATAGGACACATAGCTGCCCTTGTCGGCGATGATCAGCGTGCGTTCAAACTGGCCGGTGTTTTCCGCGTTGATGCGGAAATAGGTCGACAGCTCCATCGGGCAGCGCACGCCCGGCGGCACGTAAACGAACGAGCCGTCCGAGAATACGGCGGAGTTCAGCGTGGCATAAAAGTTGTCCGACACCGGCACGACCGAACCGAGGTATTTCTTCACCAGATCGGGATACTCGCGGATCGCCTCAGAGATCGAGCAAAAGATCACACCGGCCTTTTTCAACTCGGCCTGAAAGGTCGTGCCGACGGATACGGAATCAAACACCGCATCCACAGCGACCTTGCGCCCTTCGGCAGGTGCGTTTTCCGCGCCTTCGACACCGGCCAGGATCATCTGTTCTTTCAACGGGATGCCCAGCTTGGCATAGGTTTCCAGCAGCTTGGGGTCGACCTCGTCCAGCGACTTGGGCTTCACGGCCATGCTTTTGGGGCGGGCATAGTAATACTGGTCCTGAAAGTCGATTTCAGGGTAATCGACCATCGCCCAGTCGGGCTCTTCCTTGGTCAGCCAGCGCGCATAGGCTTCCAGCCGCCATTCGGTCATCCACGCCGGTTCTTCGTTCTTCTCGGAAATCAGCTTTACGATGTCCGGTGTCAGCCCCTTGGGCGCATAGTCCATCTCGATGTCGGTGTTCCAGCCGTGCTTGTAGGCACCGCCCACCTCGCGGACCGCGTCAACGGTCTCCTGGTCGACACCCTCTTTAACGCCGTCATTTTCCAATACATTGTCCAAACCAGACTTCCTTCTATTAAGGCGCCACGCATCAAGCGGCGCGCGCCTCGTGTTTTCTCAGCTTGCCGGTCCATGCATCAATGAACCGCAGCACATCATCCTCTGTCGTCTCCAGCCCCAGCGACACACGCAGCGCACTGGCAGCATCGGCGGGCACAAATCCCATCGCGGTCAGCACCCGGCTGGCGCGCACCTTGCCGCTGGAACAGGCAGACCCTGCCGAAACCGCAAACCCTGCAAGGTCCATCTGCATCACTTGCGTCTCGCCCTTCCATCCGGGGGTGACGAAACAGCTGGTGTTGGGCAGCCTGTGGGGCACAGACAGCGATTCTGCGCCGCCCATATCTTTCCCGACAAAAATAGTCTTCTTTGACGCAGCCTCAAGCCCGTTTTCTAGAATATTTCTAAGTTCTGCAACCCGGTCCCAGCGACCCTCCGCCACATCGCGCACAGCCGCCTTGGCTGCGGCGGCAAAACCCACCATGCCGATGATGTTTTCCGTGCCAGACCGACGGCCCATTTCCTGCCCGCCGCCCTTGATCTGCGCAGGCACTTCCTGCCCCCGCCGCAGGACCAGCGCGCCGATGCCCTTTGGCCCGCCCAGTTTGTGCGCCGACACCAATGCCATGCGTGCGCCGGACGCCATGAAGTCCAGCGGCATCTTGCCAAAGACCTGTGTCATGTCGCACACGGCAATCCCCGCAGGCACATTCTGGAGCACACCGGTTTCGGAATTTGCCAGTTGCAACACCGACGCGCCCGCATCTTCGACCGTCACGCGCCCTTGCGCATCCACCGCCAGCGCATCGCGCACCCAGGCACCGACCGCATCATGCTCTACCGCAGCACCCACCAGATCACGCCCCGCACAGGCCAGCCCCGCCGCCTCGGTCGCGCCCGAGGTGAACACGATATCGGCCTCTGCCGCTCCCAGCGCCTCGGCAACATCGGCGCGCGCGCGCTCCATCAGCGACTTGGCCGCGCGCCCTTCGGCGTGGACGCTGGAGGGATTGCCCACCACATCCATCGCCGCGATCATCGCCGCGCGCGCCTCGGCCCGCAAAGGGCTGGTTGCATTGTGATCCAGATAGATCCGCATCATACTTTCTCTGGTTCAATAAATCCTGTGGGACTCCCACGGGAACTGGGGCCGCGCCCCCATAACTTCGACCTTATTCGTCCACCAGCGCAAACAGGTTCGGTACAGCCGGACAGGGTGCCAGTTCGTTGTCGATCACATCCGACAGCCGAGTCTGGTGCAGGAACACGTAGACATGGGCGCTCAACCCCTCCCACAGGCGGTTGTTCAGCGACTGCGCGCGACTGCCTGATGTGCCACCCGATGCCCCTGCCCCCTTGTGCATGGCATCGACCTTTTCATCGACCGCTTCCAGCACATCGACGATGCGGATTTCGGACGCGGGCCGCGCCAACCGATAGCCGCCCCCCGGACCGCGCACCGAGGTCACCAGCTTGGCGCGGCGCAGTTTGACAAAAAGCTGTTCCAGATAGGGCAACGACACCGACTGGCGCGTCGCAATATCCCCAAGGCTGACCAAAGTCCCCTCGGGCTGCAACGCGATGTCGGACAGCGCCACCATCGCGTAGCGTCCTTTTGTCGACAGCTTCATTCTTCGTCTCCTCAAAGTCCGCTGAACGCAGTGACAGATTGACCTCTGCGCGCCAAGAGCCTACATCCATTTGAACCGCAAGGGACAGACCTGTCCGTTGCTTCATTTAGAACCGTTCTAAGGTAGCTGAGCGATTTCGTCAAGAAATCCGGTCCTTGAAACGCCAAATCACAGGATGCCCATGCCCGAGGTCATTTTTCCCGGACCCGAAGGCCGCCTCGAAGGCCGCTATCACCCCCAAAAAGAACGTGACGCCCCGATTGCAATCGTTCTGCATCCCCACCCCCAGTTCGGCGGCACGATGAATCACAAGGTGGTTCACCGTATGCACTATGCGTTCTACAACATGGGTTTCACCGTTCTGCGGTTCAACTTCCGTGGCGTGGGCCGCAGCCAGGGTGAATACGATCAGGGCATTGGCGAATTGTCGGATGCCGCCTCGGCGCTCGATTACCTGCAGTCGATGAACAACAACTCGAAACATTGCTGGGTCGCGGGCTTTTCCTTCGGCGCGTGGATCGGGATGCAGCTGCTGATGCGCCGCCCCGAGATCACCGGCTTTATCTCGGTGTCGCCGCCTGCGAACATGTACGACTTTTCGTTCCTGGCACCCTGCCCCGCATCGGGTCTGGTGATCAACGGCACCGCCGACCGCGTGGCCCCGCCCGCCGACACAACGGCGCTGGTGAACAAGCTGCACGAGCAAAAGGGCATCACCATCACCCACACCGAGGTCGAAGGCGCCGGTCACTTCTTTGAAGAGCCGCACCTTGATACCCTGATCGGCGCCACCACCGACTATGTGAAACGGCGCCTGACGGAAAACAGCCGCTGATGACGGATCCTTCGGTTCAGGAAATGGCCAACAAGCTGGCCGAAGAATGCATCGCCGTTCAACGCAAGATCGGCGATGACCGGCTGTTCATGAAGCTGGGCGAGGTTCTGGGCGCATCGTCGCAAACGCTGGAAGAGGCGTTTCTGACGGCGGTGCGCACCCGGCTGGCCGAACAACAGGGCCGCGCGTTTCTGGTGAACAAGCTGAAAGAGTTCCAATCCAAAACCGACGTCTGAGGCCCCGAGCGATGACCCAACCCGCCCCCCTGATGGATCTGAGCGCAGAGCAAAAGGACCGTCTGGACAAGCAGATGGAATTCCTGCGCGAGGTCGACAAGCTCAAGGGTGTCCTGCGCGCCTCAAGGCTGCTGGACAATTCGCGGTTCGAGAATTCGGCCGAGCATTCCTGGCACATCATGCTCTATGCCGCCGTTCTGGGCGAACATGCAGGGCCGGATGTGGACCTGTCCCGCGTTCTGCGGATGTTGCTGATCCATGACATCGTCGAGATCGACGCAGGCGATGCGCCCATCCATGGGAAAGTGGATCATGCGGCGATGGCGCTGAAAGAAGCGGCCGCGGCCGACCGGCTGTTCAACCTGCTGCCCGCCGACCAGGCCCGCGATTTCCGCGCGCTGTGGGACGAATTCGAAGCCGCAGAAAGTCCAGACGCCCAATTCGCCAAGGCCATCGATCGCACCCAACCGCCTATCGGCAACCTGTACAGCGGTGGCGGGTCGTGGAACACATACCACGTGACGATGGACCAACTGGACACCCGTGTCGGCACCCCAATCAATCGCGGCGCGCCGGTGCTGTGGGCATGGTTGCGCCCGCTGCTGGCCGGATATTTCGCAAAACGCTGATTTTCTTTCCGAACCTCTGAAACTTCTGTCTCCCTCCCACGTGTCTGCTTGCAAGTGGCACGGAACGAATCCGGCTGCGCATGAACCAACATGAGGACTATGAAGATGAAAACCGCATTGATCGCACTTGCCCTTTCCGTCTCTGCCACCGGCGTATTTGCTGCCGCACACGCGATGGCGCCCTCTGTCGAAGCCGCTGACCAATCCGTCGAAAACGGTGTTGTTGCAGCCGACAAAGTCGTCGCCGGCGAAAACGGCTGGATGGTGGTGCACCGCACCGACGCCGACATGAAGCCCGGCCCTGTCGTCGGCTATGCGCCGCTGCGCAAGGGTGACAACATGGACGTCGCCGCGATCCTTCAGGAAGAAGTGAAACCCGGCGATATGCTGATGCTGATGGTCCACGGTGAAACCGGCGGCATGAAAACCGGCGTGTTCGAATACACGCTGGGCGCCAAGGAAGACGGCCCCATCAAGATCGACGACAAGCTGGTGATGCAGGTCATCACGGCCAAGTAAGCCCTCAAGGAATGCCAAGGCGCGGTTCATCCGCGCCAACCCGGCAGGTCAAACGCCGCTGTCCCCCCATGACGGCGGCGTTTTTCCGTTTTCTGCCCTGCAAACTGCCTGCATGGACAGCACCTGCGCATCGCGCGCGCGCATCCGCAGAAGCTGTCTGCAAACAGGTGCGACAAATCGGTATACATTTGTATACACTCTTTCCGAACGTTCCCTTGTGCGCTAGATCAATGCCAACCCCAAACATCCTTTGAAAAGGAAATGCGCATGAGCAAGATCAAGGTTGAGAACCCCATCGTCGAAATGGATGGCGATGAAATGACCCGCATCATCTGGGAGTTCATCAAGGAAAAGCTGATCCTGCCCTATCTGGACATCGACCTGCTGTATTACGATCTGGGCATCGAAAGCCGCGACGCGACCGACGACCAGATCACCATTGATGCCGCCGAGAAAACCAAGGAAGTCGGCGTCGCGGTCAAATGCGCGACGATCACACCGGACGAGGCGCGGGTCGAAGAGTTTGGCCTGAAACGCATGTACCGCTCGCCCAACGGGACGATCCGCAATATTCTGGGCGGCGTGATCTTCCGCGAGCCGATCATCTGCAAGAACGTGCCGCGCCTTGTGCCCGGCTGGACTCAGCCGATCGTGGTGGGCCGCCACGCCTATGGCGACCAGTACCGTGCCACCGACTTCCGCTTTCCCGGGCCGGGCAAGCTGACCATGACATTCGTGGGCGAGGACGGCGAAACCATCGAACGCGAAGTGTTCGACGCGCCCTCTGCCGGTGTGGCGATGGGCATGTACAACCTGGATGAGTCGATCTACGACTTTGCCCGCGCCTCGCTGAACTACGGTCTGCAACGCGGCTTTCCGGTTTACCTGTCGACCAAGAACACGATCCTCAAGGCCTATGACGGGCGCTTCAAGGACATCTTCCAGGAAGTCTATGACACGGAATTCGCGGATAAATTCAAGGCCGCCAACATCTGGTACGAACACCGTCTGATCGACGATATGGTCGCCTCGGCGATGAAATGGTCGGGCGGCTATGTCTGGGCCTGCAAGAACTATGACGGCGACGTGCAATCCGACACCGTGGCGCAGGGCTTTGGCTCGCTGGGGTTGATGACCTCGCTGCTGATGACACCCGATGGCAAGATCGTCGAGGCCGAAGCAGCCCACGGCACCGTTACCCGCCACTATCGCCAGCACCAGAAGGGCGAGCAGACCTCGACCAACTCGATCGCGTCGATCTTTGCGTGGACCGGCGGGCTGAAACATCGCGGCAAGCTGGACGACAATGCGGCCCTGACCGAGTTTGCCAACACGCTGGAAAAGGTCGTGGTGGACACGGTCGAAAGCGGCTTCATGACCAAGGACCTGGCGCTGCTGGTCGGGCCGGATCAGGGCTGGCTGACAACGATGGGGTTCCTCGAGAAGGTCGACGAGAACCTGAACGCGGCGCTGAAGGGCTGATCGCAAGCGATCAACGCTTTTGACGACGACCGGACATTCGCTTTGCGCGTGTCCGGTGCGTCCCTTCGAAAAGAAAAACATTCACGTGCGGCGATGCGCGACTGGCTTCTGGCTTGGTTGCGCGTGTGGGAAACACGGAGCGGCCTCAAAGCCGCTCTTCGCCACAGCTTCGCCGCCCGCGTGGCGCCTTGCCTCAGGCCGCGACCCTCGCAACATCCGCCATCGGCGTGATCACCACACCCGCGTCCGAAAACGCCGCCAGATGCCCTGCGGGCAGTTCGGTCCAACCCGCCTGCCCCAGCTCCGGTGGTTCGGACACCACGAACCAGCCCAGATCGTCAGTTCTGCGCCGGTAATAGACCGTGGGCGCAATATGGTCGGTCGAGGTGCGCAGCACGAACAGCCGCTGCCCGTCCATCCATGCCGCCGATGACCGCAGGTGCGGCGTGGTACCATGGGCACGCGACATCGCCTCAAGCCGTGCATGGGCTGTGACCATCGCAGCCTCGGGCGCGTCGTCCAGACCTTCGGCAATCGCATAGAGAAACAACAGTTCGCTGTCCGTCGCCCCACGCCGGTGCGCATACAGCGCATCGGACACGCCCATATCGGCCAGCCTGCGAAAGCGGTCAAACCCGCCGACCTGTCCATTGTGCATGAAACTCCAGCGCCCGCAGGCAAAGGGATGGCAGTTGTTGCGGCTGGTGGCCGAACCGGTCGAGGCGCGCACGTGGGCCATGAAGGCGTGGCTTTTGACCGTACTGCACAGCGCCATCAGGTTCGGATCGGACCACGCGGGATAGACATCACGGTAAAGCCCCGGCTCTGCCCGCTCACCGTACCAGGCAACCCCCACACCGTCGCCGTTCAGCGCCGTCTTGCATTCGCTGGCCGCGCGCGACTGGTGTACAAGCGAATGGCCGGGGCTGGTCACCAGCCCGTCCATGAAGATAGGTTCGCCCAGATAGGCGGCCCAACGGCACATCGGTCATTGACCCCGGTTGTGCGTCTGCGCATACATTTGCGCAATCATCCGGCTGGCGGTCTTTTCAAACAGACAAGGGATCACCGCGTGAACCAGCGCCGCACCGCCCGCCGCAAACAACCGCACCGCAAAGCGTCCTGCGAACAGCATGTGTTCGAAATAGCTTTCATCGACAGTGCGCGGGTGGCTGAGGAAAATGCGTGCGATCATGGGTTTGCTCCTGTTTGATGTGCGTGCAATTTGCCCGCTTTCCGGCTGGAATGGGTCCCAAATTTCAAGGCACTTGGCGGTTGCATTGGGACATTATCCAAAGTAGACGGACATCATGTTGAATTTAGACGACATCGACCGCAATCTGCTGAGTGAACTGCAACGCGATGCCAGCCAGTCACTGGATTCGCTCAGCGATACGGTTGGCCTGTCGCGCAACGCCTGCTGGCGGCGCATACGGCTGATGGAAGACGCAGGCATCATCACCGCGCGCGTCACATTGGTCGACCCGGCCAAGATCGGCCTGCCGCTGATGGTGTTCATGCAAATCCGCACCGGCAGCCACGATCCCGACTGGCAGGCACGCTTTGCCGCCGCCGCCAAGGCGATCCCGGGCATCCTGAGCGTATACCGCATGACCGGCGACCTTGATTACCTTGTGCGCGCCCGCGTGGCCGATATGGCGGGCTATGACCGTCTGTACCAACAGCTGATCGCGCGCTTGCCCGTGGCGGATATTTCGGCCAGCTTCGTGATGGAAGACATCAAGGACAGCACCGCGCTGCCGCTCTGACCCACAAAGGACCACACAATGCCCATGCACTACCTCTGGCTGGTCATCGCCATCATCACCGAGACCATGGGCACCACGGCGCTGCAGGCCTCGCAACAGTTTTCGCGGCTCTGGCCGTCGGTCGCGGTGATCGTGTTCTATGGAGCGTCCTTTTATTTCATGGCGCTGGCGCTCAAGGAGATGCCGGTGGGCATCGTCTATGCGATCTGGTCCGGCCTGGGGATCGTGTTGATCGCAGCCATCGGTTACGTGTTGTTCGGGCAAAAGCTGGACCTGCCTGCCGTGGCAGGTCTGGGGCTGATCATCGCGGGGATTCTGGTGATCCATCTGTTTTCCAACAGCGCCCAACACTGATTTACACGCTGCTTTGCGGCAACTGTACGCCACAAAGGGCCTCAAAACCCTTTTTCACTGGCCTTTGCTGCACCCGCACGGTATGCGCGCGGCAACTTATCCTTAAAGGCTGAACCCATGGAACTGCGCAACATCGCAATCATCGCCCACGTTGACCACGGCAAAACAACATTGGTCGACGAATTGCTGAAACAATCGGGCACCTACCGCGAAAACCAGGCGACCACCGAACGCGCGATGGACAGCAACGATCTGGAACGCGAACGCGGTATCACGATCTTTGCCAAACCCACGTCGGTGGAATGGAAAGGCACGCGGATCAACATCGTTGACACCCCCGGCCACGCCGACTTTGGCGGCGAAGTGGAACGCATCCTGTCGATGGTCGACGGTGTTGTCCTGCTGGTGGACGCTGCCGAAGGGCCGATGCCGCAAACCAAATTCGTGACCTCGAAAGCGTTGAAGCTGGGCCTGCGCCCCATCGTCGTGGTCAACAAGGTCGACAAATCGGATGCCGAGCCGGACCGCGCACTGGACGAATGCTTTGACCTCTTTGCCAACCTGGATGCGACCGACGATCAGCTGGATTTCCCCACCATGTACGCCTCGGGCCGCAACGGTTGGGCCGATATGGAGCTGGACGGCAAACGCGACGGCCTGGACGCCCTGTTCGACCTGATCCTCAGCCACGTGCCCGCGCCGGCGCAGGTGGCCAATGCCGACAAACCCTTCAGCATGCTGGCAACAACCCTGGGCGGCGATCCGTTCCTGGGCCGCCTGCTGACCGGCCGCATTGAATCCGGCACCGTGAAAGCGGGCCAGACCATCAAAGCGATGTCGCGCGACGGCAAGCTGATCGAAAACTTCCGCTGCACCAAGATCCTGGCCTTCCGCGGTCTGGACCAGACCGCCATCGACGTGGCCGAGGCTGGTGACATCGTGTCGATCGCAGGCATGACCAAGGCCACCGTGGCCGACACGCTGGCCGATGCTTCGGTCGTCGACGCGATCCCCGCCCAGCCGATCGACCCGCCCACCATCACCGTCACCTTCGGCATCAACGACAGCCCTCTGGCAGGCCGTGACGGCAAGAAAGTGCAAAGCCGGGTCATCCGTGACCGTCTGCACAAAGAAGCCGAAAGCAACGTCGCCATCAAGATCAGCGACACCCCCGGCGGCGAAGCCTTTGAAGTTGCGGGCCGTGGCGAATTGCAAATGGGCGTTCTGATCGAGAACATGCGCCGCGAAGGGTTCGAGCTGTCGATCTCGCGTCCGCAGGTTCTGTTTCAGGACATCGACGGCGTGCGTCATGAACCCATCGAAGAAGCCACCATCGACGTGGATGATGAATATTCGGGCGCCGTCATCGAAAAGATCACCGGCGCGCGCAAGGGCGAGCTGGTCGAGATGAAACCCGCAGGTGCAGGCAAGACCCGCATCGTGGCCCATGTGCCATCGCGCGGTCTGATCGGTTATCACGGCGAATTCCTGACAGACACACGCGGCACCGGCGTTCTGAACCGCGTGTTCCACAGCTGGGCACCGCACAAGGGCACCATCCCGGGCCGTCGTGCTGGCGTTCTGATCTCGATGGAAAACGGTGTGTCCGTGTCCTATGCCCTGTGGAAACTGGAAGACCGCGGCAAGTTCTTTATCGGCGCGCAGGAAGCCGTCTACACCGGCATGATCATCGGCGAACACAGCCGTGAAAACGATCTGGAAGTGAACCCGCTGAAGGGCAAACAGCTGACCAACGTGCGCGCATCGGGCACCGATGAAGCCGTGCGCCTGACTACGCCGATCACGCTCTCGCTGGAAGAGGCGATTGCCTATATCGACGATGACGAACTGGTCGAAGTGACGCCCAACGCGATCCGTCTGCGCAAGCGGTATCTGGACCCGCACGAGCGGAAGCGTATGGCGAAATCGGCCTGATTTCAGCAGGATAAAATGTGAAAAAGGCGCCCCGATCGGGGCGCCTTTTTTGTTTTTCCCGGTGCGGGGGCGCTGCCCCCTTGGCCTGCGGCCAATTCACCCGGGATATTTTGGGCCAAAAGAAGTGGCCGTTTACTCGCTGGTTTCGACGATCAGAAGCTCACGTTCCGATGCGCCACGGGCATGGGACAGCGCCTCTTGGTAGGCGTCCGAATGATAGCATTCCTCGGCCGCCTCGACCGAAGGGAAACGCGCGACGACGTTGCGCGGGCGCTCTTTGCCTTCAAGCTGCACGAAACGGCCACCGCGTGCGACAAAGGCACCGCCGTGGGCAGCGATGGCCGGGCCTGCCAGCTTGGCGTATTTTGCATAGGCTTCTTCGTCTGTCACTGTGACGTGGGCGATCCAAAGTGCGGGCATGTTATCCTCCGATGACGGCTTTTGCCGCTGTAATGGCTGCATCTGCGTTTGTGGCATCCTTGGCGCCGCCCTGGGCCATATCGGCGCGGCCACCGCCGCCCTTGCCGCCCAGTTCGGCCACCGCGGCCTTGACCAGATCAACGGCGCTGAGGCTGTCGGTCTTGTCCTTGGTCACACCGGCAGCGACGGCGACCTTGCCGCCATCATCGGCGATCAACAGCACAGCACCCGATCCGATCCGGTCCTTGTGGGCGTCGATCAGGGCCGGCAGATCCTTGCCCGTGACGCCGGTCAGAACTTGCGCGATGAAGGCCGTGCCGTTGACGTCTTCGGCCTGGGGTTCGGCCTTGCCGCCGCCGGACATCGCCAGTTCGCGGCGCAGCTGCGCCACTTCGTTGGCCAGTGCCTTGCGTTCGTCCATCAGGGCGCGCACGCGGTCGGGCACTTCGGCAGCGGGTGCTTTCAACGCATCGGCCACAGCAGTCAAACGGGTGTCCTGCCCGCGCAGATAGGCAAGCGCCTCGGCCCCGGTCAACGCCTCGATCCGGCGCACGCCTGCGCTGCTGGCGCTGTCGCCCAGGATCACACAAGCGCCGATGTCGCCGGTCTGGCGCACATGGGTGCCGCCGCACAGTTCGATCGAATAGGTCTGGCCATCGCCGCCCTTGCCGGTGTCGGCGCGGCCCATCGAGACAACGCGCACCTCGTCGCCGTATTTCTCACCGAACAGCGCTTGCGCACCGATGGCGCGGGCGTCGTCGGGGGTCATGATGCGGGTTTCGACCGGAGCATTCTGACGGATATAGGTGTTGATCTCGGCCTCTACCTGCGACAACTCCTCCGCGCTCAGCGCCTTGGCGTGGCTGAAGTCGAACCGCAGCCGGTCCGCCGCATTGAGCGAGCCACGCTGCGCCACGTGATCCCCCAGCGCATTGCGCAGGGCCTCGTGCAGCAGGTGCGTGGCCGAGTGGTTGGCACGGATCGACGTACGCCGCGCGTGATCTACTTCAAGAACGGCAGATTGACCTTTGTTTATGCTGCCTTTTTCGACAACACCCATGTGCGTGAAAACACCCGCTGTCTTGCGCGTGTCGGTGACACGCACGGTGCCGCTTTCGGTGCGGATCAGACCGGTGTCACCCACCTGCCCGCCGCTTTCGGCATAGAACGGTGTCTGGTTCAGCGCGATCTGCACCGTTTGGCCCTCGGCCGCGCTGTCGACCTGCGCGCCGTCCTGTACCAGCGCCACGATCTGACCTTCGGCGGTTTCGGTGTCATAGCCCAGGAAGTCAGTGGTGCCGGCGGTGTCAGCCACATCGAACCACACGGTGGCATCCGCCGCCTCACCGGAACCGGACCAGGCTGCGCGGGCCTTGGCCTTTTGCTCGGCCATGGCGCTGTCGAACCCTTCGGTGTCAACGCTGCGGCCCTTTTCGCGCAGGGCATCCTGGGTCAGGTCCAGCGGAAAGCCGAAGGTGTCGTACAGCTTGAACGCCGCCGCACCGGACAAAGCAGCCCCCTCGGCCAGACCGGTCAGCTCGTCATCCAACAGTTTCAGACCACGCTCAAGCGTCTGCTTGAACCGGGTTTCTTCCAGTTCCAGCGTTTCGGTGATCAAAGCCTGCGCGCGTCCCAGTTCGGGGTAAGCCGCGCCCATCTGGCGGACCAGTGCGGGGACCAGTTTGTACATCATCGGGTCCTTGGCCCCCAGCAGATGCGCGTGACGCATCGCCCGGCGCATGATCCGCCGCAGCACATAGCCACGCCCGTCGTTCGAAGGCATCACCCCATCGGCAATCAGGAAGGAGGTCGACCGCAAATGGTCCGCAATCACGCGGTGATGCGTCTTGCCCGGACCGTCGGGATCGCTGTGCGACACATCGGCGCTGGCCTCGATCAGGCTGCGCATCAGGTCGGTGTCATAGTTGTCATGCTTGCCTTGCAACAACGCGCCAATCCGCTCCAAACCCATGCCGGTGTCGATCGATTGCATGTCCAGCGGTACCATGGAGCCGTCTTCGAACTGTTCGTTCTGCATGAAAACGACGTTCCAGATCTCGATGAACCGGTCGCCGTCTTCTTCGGGCGAGCCCGGAGGGCCGCCCCAGATGTGGTCGCCGTGATCATAGAAAATCTCGGTGCACGGACCGCAAGGACCGGTTGGCCCCATCTGCCAGAAGTTGTCGGCCGTGGGGATGCGAATGATCCGATCATCGGGCAGGCCCGCGATCTTTTTCCACAGGTTCGCAGCCTCGTCATCGGTGTGATAGACGGTGACCAACAGCCGATCGGCCGGAATGCCGAACCCTTGCGTCAGCAGCTCCCACGCATAGGTAATCGCTTCTTCCTTGAAATAGTTGCCGAAACTGAAGTTGCCCATCATTTCGAAGAACGTGTGGTGGCGGGCAGTATAGCCGACATTGTCCAGATCGTTGTGCTTGCCGCCGGCGCGCACGCATTTCTGCGCAGAGGTCGCACGGTTGTAATCGCGCGTCTCGACGCCGGTGAACAGGTTCTTGAACTGGACCATGCCCGAGTTCACGAACATCAGCGTCGGATCGTTGCGCGGGACCAACGGGCTGGACGGGACAATCTGGTGTCCCTGCTTTTCGAAAAAGTTCAGAAATGTGGATCGGATGTCGTTCAACGTGGGCATGTGGTGTGGGCCTTTTTTGGCGCGGAAAGTGGCTTTGCGATGGGATACCTGCCGATCTGGCCGCTGTCCACCATGCAAAGCTCGGTCCGCAAACGCACAAGGCGCACCAAATGGCGCGCCTTGCTTTGAATCACGAGGTTTAGAGCGGTTAACCTTCGAGCAGGTCGTCGTCCTTGTCGCCGGGATGTGCGTTGAAATCCAACCCATGTGCCGCGCGGATCTTGTCCTCGATGTCGATCGCCACGGACGGGTTGTCCTTGAGGAACTGTTTCGAGTTCTCGCGCCCCTGCCCCATGCGTTCGTCGCCATAGCTGAACCAGGCACCGGATTTCTCTACAACGCCAGCTTTTACACCCAGATCCAGCAATTCACCCATTTTCGAGATGCCTTCGCCGTACATGATGTCGAACTCAACCTGTTTGAACGGCGAGGCGACCTTGTTCTTGACGACTTTGACGCGGGTGGCGTTGCCGACGACCTCGTCGCGGTCCTTGAGCGCGCCGATGCGGCGGATGTCCAGACGCACGGAGGAATAGAATTTCAGCGCATTGCCACCCGATGTGGTTTCGGGCGAACCGAACATGACACCGATTTTCATGCGGATCTGGTTGATAAAAATAACCATGCAGTTGGAGCGCGAGATCGAGCCGGTCAACTTGCGCATGGCCTGGCTCATCAGGCGGGCCTGAACGCCGACGCTGCTGTCGCCCATATCGCCCTCAAGTTCGGACTTGGGCGTCAGCGCCGCAACCGAATCGACCACGACCATGTTGACCGCGCCCGAGCGCACCAGCGTATCGGTGATTTCCAGGGCCTGTTCGCCGGTGTCGGGTTGCGAAATCAACAGCTCGTCAATGTCCACGCCCAGTTTCTTGGCGTATTGCGGGTCCAGCGCGTGTTCCGCGTCGACAAAGGCGCAGACGCCCCCGGCTTTTTGCTGTTCCGCAATACAGTGCAGGGTCAGCGTGGTTTTGCCCGAGGATTCAGGGCCATAGATCTCGATGATGCGCCCCATCGGCAATCCGCCGATCCCCAGCGCGATGTCCAGACCCAGCGAGCCGGTCGAGCTGGCGGTGATGTCCTGAATGGCGCCTTCCGCGCCCAGCTTCATGATCGAACCCTTGCCGAATTGCCGTTCGATCTGTGCCAGCGCACTGTCCAGCGCCTTTTGTTTGTCCGCGTTTTTCTTGCTGTCCATTGTCAAAAGATCTGCCGTTGCCATTGTTATCGTCCCTTAGTGTCATACCCCGAAGGGGGCGGCAATCGCTGCCTGTGCTGCGCCGATGTTCCTATTGTGTTCTATATGCGGACAAAATGAGAACATTTCAATCGAAATTTTGCAGTCCCACTTTGCCGCGATAATTGTTAAAGAGTGGTGAACGGTTCAAGATTTGAAAAATGCGCGCAGGGGTGTCCGTGTAAATGCTTGTTTTCTTTAAGGAACGTCTGGCCTTTTTGTCGGTCCCCAAAACCGGAACCACCGCTTACGAAAGCGCACTTCGGCCGCGGGCGGACATGGTCATTTCGGAACCGCCGATGCTGAAACATGCGCCGGTTTACCGGTACAACCGCTTCGTGCGCCCCATGTTTCTGAAAGTCTGCGACACCGAACTGGAGGTGATGGCGGTGATGCGCGAGCCGATCAGCTGGCTGGGATCGTGGTGGCGCTATCGCCAGCGCCCGTTCATGGCGGGCAAACCCAATGCGACCCACGGGATCAGCTTTGACGACTTTGTGCTGGCCTATATGAAAGGCAAGAAGCCGGGCTTTGCCGATGTGGGCAGCCAGTTCAAGTTTCTCGAGGCCCAGCCCAATGGCGTCGGCGTGACCCATCTGTTCCGCTACGAGGATCAGCCGCGCTTGCAGGCCTTCCTGTCAGAGCGGCTGGATGTGACCCTGAACCTGGCCCGGGAAAATGTGTCTCCCGAAATGCCACTGAACCTGTCGCCCGATATTGCGGGGCGGTTCCGGCGCAAGTTCGCGGAAGAATTCGACCTTTACGAAAGCATTGCCTGACCCCGGTCAGTGCAATTGCTTGTGAACCGTCTCTGTCAGTTCATTCAGCGAAAACGGCTTGGGCAGGAAGACCGAATTCGGAATCGCTGCCTGGTCGTTGTTCAGCCGGTCCTCGGCATAGCCCGACACAAAGACCACGCGCACTTCGGGCCGTGATTTCAATGCCTCGCGCACCCAGCTTGGGCCGTCCTTGCCCGGCATGACCACATCCGTGACGAACAAGTCCACGTTCAGCTCCGTGTCTTCCAGCGTTTTCAAGGCCGCCTCGGCACAGTCCGCTTCCAGCACCGTATAGCCGCGCAACCGCAGCGCACGGCTGGCAAAGGCGCGCACCGGTGCTTCGTCTTCGACCAGCAGGATCACACCGTCGCCATGGCTTGGCGCCTGCAAGGTGGCTGGAACAGTGGGTTTAACTGAGGGCATGGACGCGCCTTCCAGCACGGGAAACAACAACGAGAAACATGTACCCTTGCCTTCCGTGCTGTCGACAAAGATGAACCCGCCAGTCTGCTTGACGATACCATAGGCTGTCGACAACCCCAAGCCAGTGCCCTCTCCGGTGCGTTTCGTGGTGAAAAACGGTTCAAAGACCTTTTGCAGCTTGTCAGGTGAAATGCCTGTCCCCTGATCGACCACGCGCACGGTTACGTATTGCCCTTCCGGCACGGTCACACGGTCACGTTGCATGGGCTTTGTCAGGGTTGTGCATTCAGTTTCGATGCGGATCTCGCCCCCGTCCGGCATCGCATCGCGCGCGTTGACCACGAGGTTCATCAACACCTGTTCCAATTGACGTTTGTCCGCCCGGATGGCCTGCAACAGCGGATCGTGGCTCAGCGTCAGCGTCACCTTTTCTCCCACAAGACGGTTCAACAGATGGGTCAGATCCGACAGCGTGTCGCGCATGTCCAGCATTTCGGGGCGCAGAGTCTGTTTGCGTGAAAAAGCCAACAGCTGCCCCACCAAGGCCGCCGCCCGATTGGCGTTCTGGTTGATCTGCACCAGATCGCCATAATCTGAATCGCCCTGATCGTGGCGCAACAACAACAGGTCGCAATGCCCTGAAATCGCGGTCAGCAGATTGTTGAAGTCATGTGCCACGCCACCCGCCAACTGGCCGATGGCCTGCATCTTCTGGCTTTGCACAAATTGCGCTTCGAGCGTTTTCAACTCGGTCGCGTCGGTGAGAACCGCGATCACGCTGGCAATGCCGTTTTCGGTGACACGGTTCAGTGTGACCTGAACGAACATTTCCTTGTCAGGGCGCTTCAGGCGCAGGAATTCAGAATGCTGAACCGCCCTGCCCGCAAGGGTTTCCGCCAGCCAGTCGGTGATCGGACGCCCCAGGCCTTCCATCAATGTGCCGACATGCACACCCTCTGCGATACCGGACCCGACAAGCGCTGTCGCAGACCTGTTGTGGGCTTGGACGCGACCCTCCGGAGTGATCAGGACCAGCGGCACAGGCAAGGTCTCGAACGCGCCCCAGCTGCCTGCAGGCGTTTGCGCGGTTTGCGCCATCGGCAGCAGGTAGACCGCACGCCGGCCCGCGCCGCTGTCCACTTCGGTCACCAGACACCGCAACGTGCCCTCCTCCGTCGACAGCTCTGCCACCTCGCCCGAGACGGGCAGGCCAGCGGGGAACAGGCGGTCCATTGTCTTGGCCCGGTGGCCGATCAAGCTTCGCGCGCCGTCGTTCATATACAGGATCGCCCCGGAGCGCCCGACCATCAGCATCGGCAGCCCCGCACCATCCGGACCGCGCGTCGTGCCGCGTTCCGCCATGGTTTCCAGACGCCACAAATAGGCATCTGACCCCATGACATGAACCGCCAGACGCATGTGGTTCTTGCGGGTCGCTATATCCTCGCGTGCCGCCCCTTCGGTGTCGGCGGTGGTTTTCAGACGGTGGATGATGCCGCCGGGGTTGGCAAAAGTATCGCGCAGCACCGCCGCCAGCGTGGCACCGGACCCGCCGGCATAGCGCGCCCGCGCAGCCGCATTCATCGACAGGATTTTCCCGTCTGCATCGGTCACAAGGCTGAGTGCCGCGTCTTTTTCGATAAAGTCGGACATCACGGCAAAGGCCATGTTCCGGCGGCGTTTCTGGCGGTGACTGATCCCAAGCATAATCCCCGACAGGGCAAGCACAGTGGTCGCAGATGCCGCAAGCCCCAGTTGCACCACCCCTGCAGGCGCCATGACGGCCATCACGCCCAGCAACGCGGCCGCGATCACCAAGGCCCGCAGACGCGTGACACCCAATTCCGAAATGCGCCCCAAAGGACCTGTGGTCAGTGCACTGCCCGGCAAAACATCACCTTAATCTCGAATCGTCTCCGCGAGTGTCGCGCGAAAAGGATTAACTGCAGATTAACTGCCCCGAGATATCAGATGAAAACCGGCGTCTGACCGCCTTTCGTCTTATGGTTGTGTAAGTGGCGTCTGGACCTGGGTCAAGTGTGCGGTGAAAAACCCGTCACCCCCGGCACTGATGTCCCAACGTTTTTGCAGATCACATGTCCAGCCGGGATGCCGTTCCAGAAACGCCGCAATCCGATCCTCGTTCTCGCATTTCAGAACCGAACAGGTAACGTAAACCAGCGTGCCGCCGGTCGCCAGATGGGTCATGGCAGTGTCCAGAATCTCGTCCTGAATGCTGTTCAACTCGTCCAGACGGCCTTGCGTCAACGCCCATTTGCCTTCGGGACTGCGCCGCCATGCACCGCTGCCGGAACAGGGCGCATCGCACAGAACCACATCGAATTTCTCTTTCGCGGGCAGCTGATCGGGGGCCACCACGCGGATCTGCACGGCGGCGCGTTCGGCACGGTCGGGGATGTCGGCCATACGGCCCGGTGCGATGTCATGCGCCCAGACGGTAAAGCCCCGCGCGGCCAGCGCCAGCGCCTTGCCGCCACCGCCGGCGCAATAATCCAGCGCGCGCGTGCCGTCAGGAATCGCATCGACAACCGCCTGGCTGGCAGCATCCTGCATTTCGACCCAGCCGTCAGTATAGGCCTGCGACTGGCGGACGCGGCGCGGATTGGACAGGACGGTCAGCGCGGTGGGGCTGAGGCTGTTGGCCTCGGTCAGCACCTGTTCGCTTTCCAGCGCCGAGACCACATCGGCCACCGAACACAGGCGGGTGTTTACACGCAGGGTAATCGGCGCGCGGTCCTGCGCAATCAGTGCCGTCGCTTCGGCAGCGTCCCCCAAGGCAGCCTGCCATTGCGGCAACAGCCATTCGGGCAGGTTCCAGCGGTCGCCGATTTCGCTCGGGGCAGCGCCGGCCTGTTGTTCCTCTTCGGTCAGCGGCGCAGGCGCGTGGCCCGCGTCGTCAAACAGTGCCTCGATGTCCGCGCCTTCGGCCCGCAGCCGTCCGATCATGCGCGCGCGACCGTCTTCACCGCCGCCAAGAACCGCATCGCTGCGCCATGTGCGCAGGGCGGCAAAGACCAGATCACGCACCGCAGCGCGGTCCTTGGACCCCGCAAAGCGGCTGCCCCGCGCCCATCGGGTCAGCGCCTGTTCGGCGGCCTGACCGGCCAGAATATCGTCGATGATCTCGATCGCCGCGGCGACCCGCGCACCGGGCGTCATGGGTGGCACCACAGGTTAAGAGTGTCGATCAAGATCATGAAATAAATATCCAATTATTAGATTTCAGCACAACACCCCAATGGCATTGCTCGGGCGCGCCGACCCCTGCATGGGGTCGGCGCGGATGGTTAGCCCACGCGGTAGTTGGGGCTTTCGCGGGTGATCTGCACGTCGTGCACATGGCTTTCCGACAGACCCGCATTGGTGATTTTGACAAAGGTGCAGTTCTTGCGCATCTCGGCCACCGTGGCGCAGCCGGTATAGCCCATCGCCGCGCGCAGACCGCCCACCAGCTGGTGGATCACGGCGTTGGCGCTGCCTTTGTAGGGCACCTGTCCTTCGATGCCCTCGGGCACCAGCTTGTCACTCGCCGCGTCCTTCTGGAAATAGCGGTCGGCAGAGCCGCGCGCCATGGCACCCAGTGACCCCATGCCGCGATAGCCTTTGAAGCTGCGGCCCTGATACAGGATCACCTCGCCGGGGGATTCGTCGGTGCCTGCGACCATGCTGCCGACCATCGCACAGGATGCGCCTGCGGCAATCGCCTTGGCGAAATCGCCCGAGAACTTGATGCCACCATCGGCAATGATCGGCACGTCGCCCGCTGCCGCCGCGCAATCCATGATCGCGGTCAGCTGCGGCACGCCGACACCGGCGACCATGCGCGTGGTGCAGATGGACCCGGGGCCGATGCCCACCTTGACCGCGTCGGCACCTGCATCGATCAGCGCGCGCACAGCGGCACCCGTGGCCACGTTGCCCGCCACGACCTGCACCTTGTTCGACAGTTGTTTGACCCGGCGCACAGCTTCGGCGACGCCTTCGGAATGTCCGTGTGCGGTGTCGATCACGATCATGTCGGCACCCGCATCAATCAGCGCCTCCGAGCGCTCAAAGCCTGCATCGCCCACGGTGGTGGCCGCAGCCACGCGCAAACGGCCCAGCTCGTCCTTGCAGGCGGTGGGGTTCAGAACCGCCTGTTCGGTGTCCTTCAGCGTCAGCAGGCCGGTCAGCTTGCCCTTTCCGTCGGTCACCAGAAGCTTTTCGATACGGCGCGCCTTCATCAGGCTGATCGCCTCGTCGCGGTCGGCGGGTTCCTGAAGGATCGCCAGGTTGTCAGAGGTCATCATCACCCGCACCGGCGTGTTGTCATCGCTGGCAAAGCGCATGTCGCGGTTGGTCACGATCCCCACGACACGGCCTGTTTCGTCCACCACCGGAAAACCCGACACGCGGTAGCGTTCTTGCAGGTCCTTGGCATCTGCCAGGGTCTGATCGGCGCGCAGGGTGATCGGGTTGTAGACGATTCCGCTTTCGAAACGTTTGACCCGTCGCACTTCTTTCGACTGGGCCTCTATGTCCAGATTGCGGTGGACCACGCCGATCCCGCCCGCCTGTGCCATGGCAATCGCCATCCGGCTTTCGGTCACTGTGTCCATCGCCGAGCTGAGCAGCGGAATGTTCATTGCAATAGACTGGGTCACCCAAGTGCGCGTGTCAGCGGTGCTGGGCAGCACGCTGGACGCAGCCGGAACCAGCAAAACATCATCAAAGGTAAGAGCCTCGCGAATCTCCATGTCACACCTCGCATCGGAGTTACGGTTGGCAATTTCCTATTTCACGGGATGGGCAGGAAGAAAAGGGCAAATGGCCGATTGCATGGCGGCTATGCCTGCGTAAACCTGCACCGGACACCGCAATCGGGAGCATGCACATGGCCAATTCATATGACACCGGACGGCTGGACCTGCCCTTTGTCGGGATCTCGACCTTTGGCAAGCGCCCCTATCAGCCGGACTGGAACGCGCTTGAGGCCGACGTGGCGATTTTGGGCGCGCCCTTTGATGCAGGCACCCAGTGGCGGGCTGGTGCGCGGTTCGGGCCGCGCGGCGTGCGCGAGGCATCGACGCTGTTCAGCTTTGGCCACGCAGGGGCCTATGACCATGAAGACGACGCGACCTACCTGCCCGCCTCGGTGCGGATCGTCGATATGGGCGACGCCGATATCATCCACACCGACACCGAAGGCAGCCATGCCAATATCGAGGCGGGCGTGCGCGCAGCACTCAAGGCGGGCGCCCTGCCCGTGGTGATCGGCGGCGATCATTCGGTGAACATCCCGTGCATCCGCGCCTTTGACGACCAAGGGGACATTCACGTCCTGCAAATCGACGCGCATCTGGATTTCGTCGATGAACGCCACGGCGTGCGCCACGGCCACGGCAACCCGATGCGCCGCGCCGCCGAACAGCCCTATGTCAACGGGTTGACGCAGGTGGGCATCCGCAACGTGTCCTCCACCGCGCGCGAAGGTTACGCCGATGCGCGGGCGATGGGGTCTGACATCATTTCCGTGCGGCAGGCCCGCAAGATGGGCACACAGGCGCTTTTGGCGCGGATACCGGTGGGCGCGCGGATTTACATCACGCTGGATATTGACGCGTTTTGCCCGTCGATTGCACCCGGCACCGGCACGCCAAGCCATGGGGGTTTCCTGTATTACGAAGTGCTGGAGCTGTTGCAGGGCGTGGCGCAGGGGCACGAGATCGTGGGCATTGATCTGGTCGAGGTGGCACCGGATTACGACCCCACGGGATCAACCACGGTGCTGGCGGCGCAGGTGCTGTTGAACCTGCTGGGGTTTATCTTCCATGCACGTGGTGCGGAATAACCCAAAAGCTCCAAGGCCCCGGCCCAAGGCAGAATGCCCAACAGGCAGCGCCCAGCCGCAGTCGCGCCCAGAGCATTCAGCGGTCAATATCCTCGGGCGCGTCTAAATGACGCCATCAACCCCGATTTTGCCGCTCTCTACCTTTCGCTTCCCTGCCAAACCCCTATGTTCGCGACAACAGACAGGCAAGGCACGTTCATGAACACCGATCCCTCCCAAGACCCCCTCGTCGTTTTCACCCCCTCGGGCAAGCGCGGACGCTTTCCCAAAGGCACCCCCATCCTGACCGCCGCACGCCAGCTGGGCGTCGATCTGGACAGCGTCTGCGGCGGGCGCGGGATTTGCAGCAAATGCCAGATCAGCCCTGGCTACGGCCAGTTTTCGAAACACGGCGTCACCGTGCACGCCGACGCGCTCAGCGAATGGAACAGCGTCGAGGAACGCTATAAATCCAAACGCGGCATGCTGGATGGCCGCCGTCTGGGCTGTCAGGCCATGGTGCAGGGTGATGTCGTGATCGACGTGCCCCCCGAAAGCCAGGTCCACAAACAGGTCGTCCGCAAACGCGCCGAGGCGCGCGACATCACCATGAACCCTTCGACCAAACTGTATTACGTCGAGGTTCAGCAACCGGACATGCATGACCCTTCGGGCGATCTGGAACGGCTGCGCGACGCGCTGCGCGAGCAATGGGCGCTGGAAAACATCCACGCCGACCTGCACATCCTGCAATCCATGCAGCCGATCCTGCGCAAGGGCGACTGGAAGGTCACCGTCGCCGTCCATCTGGGCGACCGCGAGAACGCGCCGCGCATCATGCACATCTGGCCCGGCTATTACGAAGGCTCGGTGTACGGGCTGGCCGTCGATCTGGGCTCGACCACCATCGCGGCGCACCTGTGCGATCTGCAATCGGGGGCGGTCGTCGCCTCGTCCGGCATCATGAACCCGCAGATCCGCTTTGGCGAAGACCTGATGAGCCGCGTCAGCTATTCGATGATGAACGCCAACGGCGCGCAGGAGATGACCAAGGCCGTGCGCGAGGGTATGAACGCGCTGTTCACCCAGATCAGCACCGAGGCACATATCGACAAGGCATTGATCGTGGACGCGGTGTTTGTCTGCAACCCGGTGATGCACCACCTGTTTCTGGGCATTGATCCGTTCGAGCTGGGTCAGGCGCCCTTTGCCCTGGCCACCTCGAACGCACTGCGCCTGCGGGCGGACGACCTGCACCTGAACATTCACCCCTCGGCACGCGTCTATCTGCTGCCCTGCATCGCGGGCCACGTCGGCGCAGATGCCGCCGCTGTCGCCCTGTCAGAGGCACCAGACAAATCCGAAGACCTGGTTCTGGTCGTCGATGTGGGCACCAACGCGGAAATCCTGCTGGGCAACCGCGAAAAGGTGCTGGCCTGTTCCTCGCCCACCGGACCCGCCTTTGAAGGTGCGCAGATCAGCAGCGGCCAGCGCGCGGCCCCCGGTGCCATCGAGCGGGTCGAGATCGATCCCATCACCAAGGAACCGCGTTTCCGTGTCATCGGCAGCGAACTTTGGTCCGACGAAGAGGGCTTTGAAGACTCGATCGCAGGGTCGGGCGTCACCGGCATCTGCGGTTCGGGCATCATCGAGATGGTGGCTGAAATGCGCATGGCGGGTATCGTCGATGCCCCCGGCCTGATCGGCAACCCCGAACAGACCGGCACCGACCGCTGCATCCTGGACGGGCGCACCTATTCCTACCTGGTCTATGACGCCACCCACCGTGGCGGCCCGCGCATCACCGTGACCAACCGCGACGTGCGTGAAATCCAGATGGCCAAGGCGGCGCTCTATTCCGGCGCGCGCCTGCTGATGGACAAGTTCGGCGTCGACAAGGTGGACCGCATCGTGCTGGCCGGTGCGTTCGGCGCGCATATCTCGCCCAAACACGCCATGGTGCTGGGCATGATCCCCGACGCGCCGCTGGACAAGGTCACATCGGCCGGCAACGCCGCTGGCACCGGCGCGCGCATTGCCCTGCTGAACCGCGAGGCCCGCATGGAGATCGAGGAAACCGTACGCGCGATCCACAAGGTCGAAACCGCCATCGAACCCCGCTTTCAAGAGCATTTCGTGAACGCCAGCGCGATGCCCAACTCGGTCGAGCCTTTCCCGATCCTGAATTCCATCGTTCATTTGCCCACGGCCACCTTCAACACCGGTGGCGGCGACAAGACGGACGGAGGGCGTCGCAGGCGCAGACGCGGATGAGCGACAATTCGGCTCAGGCGGAATTCTGGGCGTCCGAATCCGGACGCAACTGGGTCAGGCACCAGCGCGGGCTGGATACGATCATGGCACCGGTTCTGGACGTGGTTCTGGAACACGCGGCCTTGCAAGCCGGCGAGACAGTGCTGGACATCGGCTGTGGCACCGGGGCTGCAACCCTGCGCGCGGCACAGGCCGTGGGACCGCAGGGGGCGGTGCATGGCTATGACATCTCGCCGGTTCTGCTGGAACTGGCGGCCAAGCGCACCGCAGACCTGCCACAGGTCACGCTGACACTGGCCGACGCCCAGACCCATGTCTTTGCCAAGGGCGCGGCCGACGCTCTGATCTCGCGGTTTGGCGTGATGTTCTTTGCCGATACGACCGCCGCTTTTGCCAACCTCGCCAGCGCCCTGCGGCCCGGCGGGCGCATGGTGATGGCGGCCTGGGGGCCTGCGCACCTGAACCCGTGGTTCATGGACCCCGCCCGTGTCGCCCGCGACCGTCTTGGCACCCCGCCAAAGGTGGACCGCACCCTGCCCGGCCCCTTTGCCTTTGAAGACCCCGACCGCGTGACCCGCCTGCTGGGTGCTGCCGGTCTGGACGTGACCGTAACGCCGGTTGATCTGCATCTGGGGGCGCTGGACACGCTGGAGGCTCTGGCCGAGCAAAGCTGCCACATCGGTCCTGCGGTGGGCATCATGCGCGATTTCAACGCCACCGACGCCGACCGCGCGGCAATCCGTGACGGCATTGCGCAGGCGTTCTCGGCCTATGACACGGACACCGGCGTACGCGTCCCTGCCCGCATCAACCTGATCACCGCGCGGGTCTGATCAGTCGTTCCACGCCGCCCACAGCGCGCGCTCTTCCTCGGCAATGGCATCGCGCACCATCTTGTGCGGCGCGTCCATATGGGCGCAATTTCCGCGTGCCCGGTCGATCAGCGTTTTCATGCGCCGCTTGCTGCCATCAAAGGGCGCGGAAAACGCATCCGCCACAGCCGCCTGCACCGCCTCGCGCATTTCATCCTCGGACGGACGCGCAGGCTTGGGAAGGACAGAGACCGCCACGGGGTCCGGCGCAGTGGCGCGATATCCCGTCAGTTCGGCAAAGCGGTCTTCGAAGGCGGCATAGGCATCTGCATCCGCCCCCATCAGATCGCGCATCCCCTGCATGTACAAAACCGCAGGCTTGCCCCCCGGATAGCCTTCGATCAGATCATCGGCCAATGCTGCGGCCTCGTCTTCGGTCATGTCCAACCTTTCATAAATCGCGATTGACGCCCCCAAGGCCACCCGTTATCTGTCCAGCCTGCGGCGGGTATGGTGAAAAGGTATCACGGCAGCTTCCCAAGCTTTAGTTACGAGTTCGATTCTCGTTACCCGCTCCAGATCAAATCACGACATCACCGAACGGGGCAAAGGATTTCCGCGCCTGATTGACGTCTTTCGCCGTATTCTCAACGCGAAGGGTGGAAACGGCAGGACCGCCTGTGGTGGGTCTGAAGGATGCGGCAGTCCTCTTTCCCCAAAGAAAAACGGCGCTCCCGGTGGGAACGCCGTTTTGTCATCGTCGGTCAATAGATCAGGCCGCGTTCTGCTCCAGCCCTGCCCCCAACCGCTGTGCAAGCTGCGGCGGCAGCAGGCGTTTGGCCGAA